>Ga0209710_1000479_pt1 | contig 37388 bp, 48 predicted proteins | sample ArcticOcean_MG_C_5_FD_187436 | JGI IMG/M metagenome (GOLD analysis project Ga0209710, IMG submission 187436) | Marine microbial communities from western Arctic Ocean - ArcticOcean_MG_CB4_138 (SPAdes) (version 2) | ecosystem: Environmental > Aquatic > Marine > Oceanic | place: Arctic Ocean...
TCCATATCGTTCCTGGTAAATAACCAAATTGTGCTGCAAGTGTCGGGCCAACTAAAGGTCCTGGCCCTGCAATTGCTGCAAAATGAGTTCCAAATACAATCCATTTATTAGTTGGAATAAAGTCCCGACCATTATTATTTTTTACGGCAGGTGTCTCTTTAAACTCATCAAGAACTAATACTTTTGCAGCAATCCAGGCACCATAGAACCTGTAAGCGACAAGGTAGATGCATACAGCAGCTGTAATAAACCATAATGCATTAATAGACTCATCACGACTAAGCGCTATTGTTGAAAAAGCAACCGCACCTAGTACAGATAAAAATATCCAGATTAATTTTGTTTTAATTAAATTAAGCATAAATTAGAAATATATTCTCATATTAATTTTCTCAGGATCTTTTGGAACGAACTGAGCAATATTATCAACTATTCTTTGAGTTGACCATAGTACAGATATAGAGTCTAAGATATCATCATCTAATACCTGATTTTTTTTATATTTATTTCGCACTAATTCAAAAGAAAATGTAGGAAAGAATTTTTTTATTAACTTAATTCTTATCTCTTTTCCAATATCAGTTTTCTTACTTGCTTCCACTAAATTCATATCATTCATTGCCATAAAGCTTAATTCTGGATGTACCTCAAATACTCCCAACTTACTAATTGAGTTATTTTCTAGGAATTTATGAGCCTCTATAATTTTAGGAAATAAATTCCATGATTGCTTTGAGATACGCTTTCCACATTCTTTAAAATTTACCTCACAAGCATCGATATAATTTTTAGCGCTTAATGCATTTAAAGTTGGTGGTGAAAATATAGTACACGCTCTTTTTTTAAGTAAAGCCCTTGCTTCAACTTCAGCGAGCCTTTTGCCTGTATGAGACAGCTGCAATGGAATATCTATACCAATATGGGACAAGTTACTTTGTTTTAAATAATCGTCATTTAAATTTTCTATAATTTGAAAACTTATTAATTGATTGTCTAAAATTTGAGTTGTTATCCATCCAGCTCTACATCCATCTATACCAATTACAGTCGACATTCTTTGTTATACTTTCACTTTGTTAAAAAATTATTATGGATTGCATTGATACTTTATAAGTATTAAATATTATGCTCAATAAGAAAATTATATTAGGTGTTACAGGGAGTATATCTGCTTACAAAGCTGCTGAGTTGATTCGTCTTTTAAAGAAACGTGGGGCTGATGTTCAAGTTGTTATGACTAAGTCTGCAAAAGAATTTATTAGTCCACTCACTTTACAAGCTTTATCAGGAAACCCTGTATTGGAAAATATGTGGGGACCTGCCGAAGGGAATGGTATGGAACATATTAACCAAGAAAGAAAATCAGACCTTATTTTAGTAGTCCCAGCTTCAGCTAATTTTATTGCAAAATTAGCGCAAGGATTAGCAGATGATTTGCTTTCTAATATTTGTTTAGCAAGTGATTGTCCTATTCTAATAGCCCCATCTATGAATAAAAATATGTGGGAAAGTTCTGCTACACAAAGAAATATTTCCTTAATCACACAAGATGGGGTAAATATTTCTGGTCCTGAGAATGGAGAGCAAGCCTGTGGAGAAGAGGGAATGGGTCGCCTAATAAATGAAAAAATGCTGTTACTTGATATTAATAAATCATTAAATTTTCCAATTTTTAAAAATAAAAATATTCTTATTTCTTGCGGCGCTACTTTTGAAAAAATTGATGATGCTAGAGCTATTACAAATCTAAGCTCTGGGAAAATGGGATTGCGGATTGCGGATGAAGCCTACGCTTTAGGGGCCAATGTAACAATAATTTATGGACGAACTGAAAAACTTCCTCCTTCAGGTATAAATTGTATATATGCGCCTAACCATTCATTAATGAGTAAGCATGTGAAAGAAAATGCAAAGAATAATGATATTTTTATTAGTGTGGCTGCAATTTCTGACTATATTCCAAAAACTACTTCTGGAAAATTAAAAAAAGATAATAATAAATTATCATTAGAACTTCAGCAAAGCTCGGATATACTTTTAGAAACGTCTTCTGAGTTTAACAATCTTTTCTGTGTTGGTTTTTCAGCCGAAAGTGAAAATATCATCAAGAATGCACAAGTCAAACTTAAAAAAAAGCACTTAGATATGATAGTAGCTAACTCCATAAATGAATCTATAGGCCAAAATGCAGCTGAAATTTATATGATTGATAAAAATGAAGTAATTCATATTCCAAAAAAAAGTAAAGAAGAGTTAGCCTCAAATATTTTGCAACATATCTATAAATTAGAAAATAAGAAAGGTAGCGCTCATGAGCATATCAATTGATTATAAAGTTCTTAACCCTTTAGTTGAAGATTATTCACCCAATTATGCATCTAAGGGCTCAGCAGGATTAGATCTTAGGGCTTGCATAGAGCATGTGCAAACACTAAATCCAGGTGAAACCTTCTTAATTCCAACTGGAATATCTATTTATATTAAAGATCCTAATTATGCAGCAGTGATTTTACCTCGTTCCGGCTTGGGTCATAAACATGGAATAGTGCTTGGAAATCTAGTAGGTTTAATTGATTCTGATTACCAGGGTGAGTTATTAGTGTCATGCTGGAATAGAAGTGAAAATGCTTTCTTAATAAACCCTCTAGAAAGAATTGCTCAATTAGTTATTTTACCTGTGATGCAAGCAAAATTTAATAAAGTTGAGCATTTTCCAGAAACTGAACGAGGTGAAGGTGGCTTTGGTAGTACTGGTAAAACTTAAAAAAGACTTGTAAAGACAGGGGTTTATATGGTCTAATAGGCGTCTTTTTTAAGAATTTATCTAAGGAATATGTCATGGCACGAGTATGTGAAGTAACTGGGAAAAAGACTGTAACGGGAAACAATGTATCCCATGCAAATAATAGAACGAGGCGTCGCTTTATTCCAAATTTACAGAATCGCAAAATTTGGGTTGAAAGTGAAAATCGTTTTATTTCAATGCGTATATCAGGCGCTGCTCTTAGAACAATAGATAAATTAGGAATTGATGCCGTAATTGCAAAAATGCGAGCAGAAGGGAAAAAGGTTTAAGAAAATGAGAGAGAAAATTAGATTAGATTCATCAGCAGGAACAGGTCACTTCTACACAACGACTAAAAATAAAAGAACAACACCTGATAAGATTGAAATTAAGAAATTTGATCCTACAATAAGAAAGCATGTTCTTTATAAAGAAAATAAAATTAAATAGTTTATTTATCTTTATCTGAATTAATAATCTCCACTGTCCTGTAAGGATAAGGTATTTCGATGTTGTGTTTCTGAAATTCATTCCATATTTCACGATAAATATCAGACTTTAACCCCCACGAACCTTCTTCAGGATCGACAATATAAAAAGACAGCATTAAGTCGATACCGCTATCTGCAAATTTCATTAAAAACACTGACGGCGCTGGATCATTTAAAACCCGCGACTCATTCTTTGCAGAATTCAATAATATTTCAAACGCTTTATCTACAGAAGATTTATAACTAATCTGAACATCGATCGATATTCTAGATTTTCTATCAGTCAATGTATGGTTAATAATATTTTCAGATATTAAAGTCTCATTTGGAATAATTACCTCAATGCCATCAAGTTTTCGCAAAACAGTGTATCTTGACCTTATAAGAGTAACTACGCCGTAATGCTCACCCACCATCAAAATATCGCCAATATGGATTGATTTATCCAGCAAAATAATAAAGCCACAAACATAATTACTAGCAATCTTTTGCATGCCAAATGCTAAACCAACACCAAAAGCACCACCGAATACAGATAAAAATGTTAAATCTAGCCCAATGGATGACAAAGCAACTACAACTGCAACCACATATAATGTTATTTTTAATACTTTATTTAGCATCACCCTAGCATTCATATCTAATTGGTCTACCTTCATCAATCTATTTTCAATAAATTGACCCAAAGTTACTGCGAAAAGAACAGCTAAAGCGGATCCAAATATAACTTGAAATACTAAAAATAATGAAAAATTATTATCTCCAAAGCTAAATTGAACTTGGTCAAGAGTTTCTCTGATTGGCGAGAGAAGTCCAAATAAATATAATGCGACTATCACCCAAACTAATGAAGCAATCGTATTCTCCAAAGCGCGAATCCATGGTCTAGGCTTTATAAGATACCTGATAAAATAAACACCTAGGCGAATTACAATAAGCGCATTTACAAGACTAATGGCAATATTCAAAAATGGAGTTGTTTGAAAAGTATCTAAATATATCTTTGAGAATAAAAGAACAACTAAAATAATAATAGGTGAAATTATTCTAACTAAACCATCGGTTGCCATTTTCCAATTATTTACAGCTGAACCAACAACATAATTTTTAATAATTTGGTTGGAAAAAAAAGATAACCCTAATGCGACAAGAATTGCAAATAGCTGCCATAAAGTGGGCATAGATAGTAAAAAATCTAAACTAAAATTATTTTTAATAAATTCAAACTTATTCATAATTTTTCTACAATAAAACTACAGTAGCTAATCCTAAAAATATAAAGAAACCACCGCTATCCGTCATTGCGGTTATCAGCACACTGGATCCTACTGCCGGATCTTTGCCTAAACGATTTAAAACTAAAGGTATCATAACACCCATTATTGCTGATAAAATTAAATTCAATATCATTGCAGCAGTCATTACATATCCTAATTGTATATTGCCATAAAGTAAGTAGGCAAATACACCTAGAACACTCCCCCATAGAATTCCATTCACTAATGCCACACCAATTTCTTTAAACATAAGTAAGCGAAGATTGCTAAATGTAACCTGACTTAAAGCGAGCGCTCTTACAATCATAGTTGTAGTCTGATTACCAGAATTTCCTCCAATACCAGCAATTATTGGCATTAGAGCTGCAAGTGCTACAACTTTTTCAATTGATCCTTCAAAGACACTAATGACTCTTGATGCTATGAGTGCTGTAACTAAATTAATAGCTAGCCATGCCCAACGATTCTGAACTGATTTCCATATTGTAGAAAACATATCTTCTTCTCTTAATCCCACCATAGATAATTTTTCAGTTTCTGTCTCGTCACGAATATAATCCATTACTGCATCAACAGTAAGCCTTCCAAGTAATTTACGTGACTCATCAACAACTGGTGCTGTCACAAGATCATATCGTTCAAAAGCATTTGATGCTTCATGTGCTATATCTTCTGGCTTAAAAAGAACTGCATCTATTGCCATTACATCTTTTACTCTCACATGAGAATCGTTCACCACAATTCTTTCCAGAGGAAGAACACCAAGAATTGATCCAAACCGATCCACTACAAATAATTTATCAGTATGATCGGGTAATTTTTTTATTTTTCTAAGATAATTAAGGACAACTTCAAGAGTAATGTCATCACGAATTGTTGTGATATCAAAATCCATCAATGCGCCAACTGACTCATCTGGATAAGATAATGCAGATTCTAATCTTTCCCGGTTTTGGACATCTAAACTTTCAAGTAAATCATTCAGAACATCGTCAGGAAGATCGCTAGCTATATCTGCTATTTCATCAGTATCTAGCTGTTCTGCTGCAGCCAATAGTTCAGTATTATCCATGTCAGCAATAAGTGTTTGCCTAACAGCATCAGAAACTTCAACAAGAATATCGCCATCATTTTCTGATTTCACTAGTTCCCATATTGTCAACCTCCTATCCAAAGGAAGAGCCTCAAGAATGTCAGCAACATCAGATGGGTGAAGATTGTTTAATAGATTTTGAAGTGATTTTAAGTTTTCTTTATGAGCTAAATTATTAATTAACTTATGCTGTGCTGAATCTTTAACATCAGCCATAATTTCTGGTGTATTTTGTTTGCCAAGCAGGGTATCAATTTGCTTTAATACATCAGTTAAGAATTCTTTTTTTTCAGTATTTTTTTTCATAATATTATTTAGCTAATTTTTAAAATTTTGTCATCTTTTATATGGTTATTTTATAAACATTAATCTAAAATAATAAAAAAGCCAGCGATGCTGGCTTTTTTATTAAATTTAAATTTCTGATTAAATTAAAATTATTTTTCAGCTTTCTTACCTTCTTTTTTCTTAGTCGGCTTTTCTTTTATTTCTTCAACATCTACTGGCTTAACTTCTTTAGCTTTTGATGTTTTTGCTTCCTCAACAAGCTCTACTTTATCTTCTACTACGCGATCTACAAGCTCAATATAAGCCATAGGGGCATTATCCCCTTTACGAAAACCACACTTCAATATTCTTGTATACCCACCATTTCTTTTACTGTATCTAGGGCCAATTTCACCAAATAATTTAACAACAATCTCTCTGTCTCTTAGTCGACTAAATGCGAGTCGTTGGTTATGCACACTTGAATCTCTCGCAAGAGTAATCAATGGTTCCGCGTACCCTCTCAGCTCTTTAGCTTTTGGCAATGTAGTTCGAATAATTTCATGCTTAAGTAATGAGGTTGCCATATTTTTAAACATAGCCTTTCTATGACTACTTGTTCTATTAAGCTTTCTATGTTTTTTTCCGTGTCGCATTTTATTACTCCATATTCTTTCTAATTATACTGTTGCCTCTACTCCATCTTCTGGCCAGTTTTCAACAGTCATCCCTAATGATAAGCCTTTTGCACTTAAAATATCTTTAATCTCATTCAATGATTTTCTTCCAAGGTTTGGCGCTTTTAATAAATCACTTTCATTTCTTTGGATTAAATCACCAATATAATGAATATTTTCTGCCTTTAAGCAATTAGCTGATCTCACAGTTAATTCAAGATCATCTACTGGCCTAAGAAGAATCGGGTCTATTTGTGGTGTTTGCTGAACTTCTACAGCAGCCAATTCACTTTCTAAATTAGCAAATACAGATAATTGGCCCATAAGAATACTGGCTGCGTCTCGAATTGCTTGCTCTGCGTCAACCACCCCGTTTGTCTCTACATCCATAATCAATTTATCTAAATCTGTTCTTTGTTCTACACGCGCACTTTCAACAACATAACTAACCTTAGTAATAGGGCTAAAAGATGCATCAATCATAATAAAACCAAGAACATTATCACTTTCTGAACCCTTAGTTCTAACAGGTACAGGTTGGTACCCTCTACCTTTTTCTACTTTAGCTTCAATATTTAATTTACCACCTTTATTTAAATGGGCAATAACATGATCTGGGTTTACAATCTCAACATCATGTCCGACCTCAAAATCACCAGCAGTCACAGGGCCTTCTTCATTCTTATTTAGTGTAATTGATGTCTCAGAACCCTCATGCATTTTTAAAGCTATTTTTTTCATATTAAGAAGAACATCTACAACATCTTCTTGGACTCCGTCTAGAGTTGAATACTCATGAACAACTCCATCAATTTTAACTTGGGTAATTGCAAACCCTGGAATTGAAGAAAGTAAAACTCTTCTAATAGAGTTTCCTAATGTAAATCCAAATCCTCTTTCCATTGGTTCAAGAACTACCTTGGCTCTTTGAGGATTAATTGTGTCTATTTCTGAAATTCTAGGTTTTAAATATTCTGTTGGACTTATTTCCATGGGTATCCTTTTTGTTTTTTACTTAAAAAATTTATTTAGAATATAACTCAACAACTAATGACTCATTAATTGTTGCTGGTAAATCATCACGCTCAGGTTTATTTTTAAAAATTCCTTTAAACGCTTTTGTATCGACTTCTAACCATTCTGGGAAACCTCTTTCTTCGGCAGCCTCAAGTGCAGCTTTAATCCTTAATTGATCTTTTGAATGGCCATCAATAGAAACCTCATCTCCAGGTTTAACTTGGTAAGATGGGATATTAACTCGCTTACCATTCACAAGAATGCTATTGTGCTTTACAATCTGACGAGCCTCAGTTCTTGAAGCCCCCATTCCCATTTTATAAGCTATATTGTCCAACCTACACTCTAGTAGTTGAAGTAGGTTTTCACCAGTTATACCTTTTCTTCTATCTGCTTCAGCATAATATCCTCGGAATTGCTTTTCCAAAATGCCATATATTCTTCTTAATTTCTGCTTTTCCCTTAACTGTACGCCATAATCTGACAGGCGAGATGCCCTTCTTTGGCCGTGTTGTCCAGGTGGGTAATTTCTTTTATCTATTGCGCATTTGTCAGTGAAGCATTTTTCACCTTTAAGAAAGAGTTTTTCACCTTCTCTTCGACATTGACGACATTTTGGGTCAAGATTTCTAGCCAATTCTATTCTCCTATTAGTTTTTTATAACTAAGTAAAATTAAATTCTTCTCTTCTTTGGTGGTCTACATCCGTTATGAGGTACAGGTGTTACATCTTGAATACTTGTAATTTTTAAACCTACTGCATTCAATGCCCTTACAGAAGATTCTCTTCCAGGCCCTGGCCCTTTAATTCTAACCTCAATATTCTTTACTCCAAATTCTTGTGCTGCTTTACCAGCAGCTTCTGCTGCAACTTGCGCTGCAAAAGGAGTACTTTTTCTTGACCCCTTAAACCCAGCTCCACCAGAAGTTGCCCATGACAAAGCGTTACCTTGACGATCGGTAATAGTAATAATGGTGTTATTAAAAGAAGCATGTACATGCGCGATACCTTCTGCAATACTTTTTTTAACTTTCTTTTTTACTCTTATATTATCTTTTGCCATTATATTTTCCCTTTATTGTTTCCTAATTGCTCGGATAGGACCTTTTCTTGTTCGTGCATTATTTTTTGTGTTTTGTCCTCTAACTGGCAAACCCCTACGATGCCTCACACCCCTATAACAACCAAGATCCATTAAGCGTTTAATATTCATTGTTACTTCTCGTCGAAGGTCTCCTTCAACGGTAAAGTTATCCAATTGATTCCTAAGTTTTTCAACATCGGACTCATTTAAATCCTTAAGCTTTGTTGTTGTTTCGATACCAGCTGCAACACATATTTTTTTAGCCGTTACTCTCCCAACACCATAGATAGAAGTTAACGCTATCTCGGTATGCTTATTATCTGGTACATTTACTCCTGCAATACGGGCCATACACAATACTCCAATAAAAATGGCATTATTTCAATAAAGCCTTAAATTATAACTATTTTTTTCATTCTTAACAATGTTAAATTAATGACAAGCGCCCTGTCTTTGCTTGTGACGCGGATCTTTGCAAATAACTCTAACCACTCCTTTCCTTCTAATTACTTTGCAATTTCTACATAATGCTTTTACTGATGCTCTAACTCTCATGATATTTCCTTAATTTCATATAGATAAGTTTATTTCTCTCTAAATGTTATCCTTCCTTTTGATAAGTCGTAAGGTGAAATTTCAACAGTTACCTTATCTCCAGGTAGAATTCTAATATAATTCATCCTCATCTTCCCCGAAATATAACCTAACACCTCATGCCCATTTTCTAGCTTCACTTTAAAAGTTGCATTTGGGAGATTTTCTAGTACCTCTCCTTCCATTTCAAGTACATCTTCTTTTCCCATAAACTAAAGCCCCCCTCTTCCAGATCCTGCCTTAAAGTTTGCTTTTTTTAGTAAGCCGTCATACTGATAAGACATCATTTTAGACTGAACTTGTGTCATGAAATCCATTGTAACTACAACAATAATAAGAAGAGAGGTCCCACCAAAATAAAATGGGGTATTAAATTTAAGTATAAGGAATTCTGGCACCAAACAAACTCCAGCAATATAAATTGCCCCTATTAGGGTTAAACGTCCAACAATTGTATCTATATAACGAGCTGTTTGTTCTCCTGGTCTTATGCCTGGAACAAATGCGCCATTCTTTTTTAAATTATCTGCTGTCTCACTCGGATTAAAAGTAATCGCGGTGTAAAAGTATGCAAAAAAGATAATCGCTGTTGCAAATAATAGGATATAGATGGGTTGTCCTGGTGAGATAGCTGCGCTTATATCCTTAAGCCAATATGTACTTTGATTTGTGCCAAACCATCCAGCTATTGTTGCAGGAAAAAGAATTACACTGGAAGCAAAAATAGCAGGAATTACCCCTGCCTGATTTATTTTAAGTGGTAAATGAGAGGACTGTCCTCCATACATTTTATTTCCAACTTGTCTCTTAGCATAATTAATTGTAATTCTTCTCTGTCCTTTTTCTACATATACAACTAAAGAGGTAACAAGAATCACCGCCGAAATAAGAAAGAATAGCAATGGAATAGAAAAAGCTCCTGTTCTTGTTAATTCGAGTGTGTTACCCAATGCGCTTGGCAAACCTGCAACAATTCCTGCCATGATAATCATAGAAATCCCATTACCAATTCCACGCTCAGTTATTTGCTCTCCTAACCAAACTAAAAACATTGTTCCACTAACTAGTGTGACAATAGCTGTTAGTCTAAATACTAATCCAGGGTCTAATACAAGTCCGGGTTGAGCCTCTAATGCAACGCTTATTCCTAAAGCCTGAAATGCTGCTAAAACAACTGTGGCCTGTCTTGTATAGGAAGTTATAATTCTTTGACCTGCTTGGCCTTCTTTTTTAAGATCTTTTAATTTTGTATTCATTGACGTTAAAAGCGTCATAATAATTGATGCTGAAATATAAGGCATTATTCCAAGAGCAAATACAGTAAAGCGACTTAGCGCTCCTCCCGAAAACATATTAAACATACCGAGTATTCCACCACTTTGAGTATCAAAAAGCTTTTTTAATTCTAGTGGGTCTATTCCAGGTACGGGGATATGTGCGCCCAAACGAAAAATAACTAACGCACCAAGAAGGAAAAGTAAGCGACTTTTTAAATCGCTCATTTGACCTATTCCACCAAGAGAATTATTCTGAGCCAAAGATTAATCCTTTTTCTCTTCTGGGTCAGCTGCTACTTTTTTCTCTTCTGTCTCAACGACTGACTTCTTAACTGCTTTTGGCTGAGCTGCCGATTTATTTTTCTTCTTCACTGCAGCCAATTTTTTAGCTGCTGTTTTCGCTACTGCAGCTTTTTTCGATATCTCAACGGAAGTTTCCTTAACTTCAATTACTTTTCCACCTACAGCCTCAATAGCCTTTCTCGCCCCTTCAGTTAAAGAGATGCCCTGAATAGTGAATTTCTTTTTCACATCTCCAGATAAATAAATTTTAGCATTAATAATTATTTGTGATATTAAATCTGCCGCCTTCAAGCTTGCTAGATCAACGATATCTGAATCTAATTTATCTAACTCACTGGTTCTTATTTTTGCATTAAACTTTTTAGTTAAGGATCTAAATCCTCTTTTTGGCAATCTTCTTTGAATTGGCATTTGTCCGCCTTCAAATCCTACTTTATGAAAACCGCCTGCTCTAGATTTTTGTCCTTTAATTCCTCGCCCAGCTGTTTTTCCGAAACCAGAGCCATTTCCTCGCCCTACCCTCCGAGCCTGTTTTGTCGAACCAACTGCTGGTTTAATTGTATTTAATTTCATTTTTTAACTCTCTACTTTAAGCATAAAATTTATTGCATTAATCATCCCACGGACTTCAGGGGTGTCATGGAGCTCAACTGTGTGGTGCATTTTCTTTAAACCTAACCCAACAACAGTGCCTTTCTGAGACGCTGTTCTTCCAATTAAGCTTTTAATTAATGTAACTTTAATTATTTCTTTAGCCATAAAATTAACCTCTTATCTCTTCAACTGTTTTACCTCTTTTAGCCGCTATTGATGCTGGACTGTTTGTCGATGCTAGTCCATTTAGTGTAGCTCTAACAACATTGTATGCATTAGCCGAACCAATACATTTTGCTGTTACATCTGTAACTCCCATTACTTCAAATATTGCCCTCATTGCGCCGCCAGCAATAATACCAGTGCCTTCAGAAGCCGGCTGAATTAAAACTTTAGCTGCTCCGTGTCTGCCAATAACCGAGTGATGCAATGTTCCATTATTAAGATCAACTTTAACCATGCCTCTTTTAGCTTCTTCCATTGCTTTCTGAACAGCTAAAGGGACTTCGCGGGCTTTACCTTTACCCATACCAACAGCACCATCACCATCACCCACTACTGCAAGAGCTGCAAAACTCATGATGCGGCCACCTTTAACAACTTTGGTCACACGGTTTACGTTAATCATTTTCTCTCTTAACCCGTCAGTTTGGTTTTGATCTTGATTTCTATTATCTTGTGCCATCTTGATTCCTAAAATTGTTAGAAAGTTAAGCCATTTTCTCTAGCAGCATCTGCTAAAGCTTTAATTCGGCCATGGTATTTAAATCCAGAGCGATCAAAAGCAACCACTTTAATTCCAGCTTTAACAGCCTTCTCAGCAATTCTTTTTCCAATTTCGACTGCTGCCTCTTTATTACTAGTGCTTTTTAATTTCTTTTTTACATCAGCCTCTAATGTAGAAGCTGCTGCAAGTACTTTATTGTTTTTACCATCTATAATTTGAGCATATATATTTGTGTTAGAACGATGAACTGTTAGACGAGTTATGTTTAACTCAGCAATTTTCGCCCTTGTTCTTCTTGCTCTTCTTAATCTTATATTTTCATTAGTCATGATTCAGCCTCTAAGTTTTTTTAGCTTCTTTAATTGCTACATATTCATCAGAATAACGAACGCCTTTTCCTTTATATGGCTCTGGTGGTCTATAAGCCCTAATTTCAGCTGCAACTTGGCCTATCATTTGCTTGCTTGAGCTATTTAATACAATTTCTGTTGGGCTAGGCGTCTTAGCAGTAACTCCTTCAGGTAATTGATGATTAACAGGATGAGAAAAACCAAGTTCAAGATTGATTTTATTACCTTGAACAGCTGCCTTATATCCAACACCTATTAACGTTAACTTTCTCTCAAACCCTGTTGAAACGCCAATCATCATATTTTGCACTAGTGATCTAATTGTTCCTGACATTGCTTTAGAAAATTTTGTTGTTTTCTTTGCCTCAAAAGTAAGGGTAGTATCTTCTTTATTAATTCCAACATCACCAGTTAACTCTTGTTTTAATTCTCCCAATGGGCCTTTAACAGTAATTGCGTCATTGGATATATTGACTTCTACTTTCTCTGGAATGACTACTGGGTTTTTTGCAATTCTTGACATGATTTTCTCCTAAGATACATAACAAAGAACTTCACCACCGATACCAGCAGCTCTTGCCTTAATGTCAGTCATAACACCCTTGGAAGTTGTAACAATAGCAACTCCAAGCCCATTCATTACACGTGGAAGAGTTTGGCTTCCCTTATATACTCTTAAACTAGGCTTGCTGATTCTTTCAATTGTTTCAATAACAGGTTGTCCTGCATAATATTTTAAATCTATATTTAGTAATGGCTTACCGTCGTTTTCAGTAACGCCAAAACCATCTATATAACCTTCGTCTTTTAGAACATTAGCAATTGATTGCTTAATATTAGATGCTGGCATTGACACTGAAACCTTGTTTCTCATTTGGCCATTTCTAATGCGGGTTAACATATCTGCGATTGGATCATGCATACTCATATTTTTTCCCCTTTACCAGCTTGCTTTTGTAATGCCAGGAACTTCGCCAGCTAACATTAGCTCGCGTAACTTTCCTCTGGCAATACCAAATTTACTATAAACACCTCTTGGGCGACCTGTTAAAGCACATCTATTTCTTAATCTTACAGGGCTAGAATTACGGGGCAGATTCTGAAGCTCAGCTCTAGCTTCTGCTCGATCTTCTCTAGAAGCAGTAAAATTATTTATTATTTCATTTAAAGCTAAACGCTTAACTTTAAACTTCTCAACCATTTTTCTTCTCTTCTCTTCTCGCTTAGTCATACATAATTTAGCCATATTTATTTATCCTCCTGCTGGTTTTCTGCTACTGGCGGTGAATCGGGTGCTGCTTCCGGAGCATCTGCTACTTCTGCCAGAGCTTCTGCGGTCGGCTTCGCCCTAAATGGAAAACTAAAAGCAGATAAAAGCGCACTCGCTTCATCATCCGTTTTAGCAGTAGTTGTGATTGTTATATTCATTCCTCTTAGCTTATCTATTTTGTCATATTGAATTTCTGGGAAGATTATTTGTTCCTTAATTCCCATATTATAATTTCCACGGCCATCAAATGATTTTAGTGACAATCCTCGGAAGTCTCTTTCTCTTGGAATGGCAACACTAATTAATCTATCCAAAAAAGTGTACATATTAGATCTTCTTAAGGTTACTTTACAGCCAACTGGGTAATCATCTCTAATCTTGAATGCCGCAATTGATTTCTTAGATAAAGTAACGATTGGCTTTTGTCCGGCAATTTTTTCCATATCACCAACAGCACTATCCATTACTTTTTTATCTGCTACAGCATCTCCAACACCCATATTCAATGTTATTTTAGTAATCCTTGGTACTTGCATTACTGAAGTATACTTAAACTGTTTTGTAAGTTCCTTTACAACAGTGTCAAAATAAAATTGTTTTAATCTCGTCATAATTTTTCCTAAACGTCTATTGCTTCTTTATTAGATTTAAAGATTCTAATTTTTTTACCATCTTTTAATGTTTTAAATGTGACTTTATCTGCCTTTGAGGTTGTATCATTGAATATAGCAACGTTAGAGATATCTAATGGCATTTCTTTACTAATAATACCGCCTTGGTCACCTTTGCTAGGGTTTGGTTTTACGCTCTTCTTAACCATATTAAGGCCTTCAACGACCACTCGTCTTTCACTTACAAAGTCAGATAGAATCCCTTGTTTACCTTTATCTTTCCCAGTATTGATAATCACTTTATCGCCTTTGCGAATCTTATTCACTTTTAATACTCCTAAATAACTTCTGATGCTAGAGATACAATCTTCATAAACTTCTCTGTTCTTAATTCACGAGTAACAGGTCCGAATATTCTTGTGCCGATTGGCTCATGTTTTGGATTTAAAAGAACAGCAGCATTGCTATCAAATTTAACTAATGATCCATCAGAGCGACGAACCCCTTTTGCAGTTCTAACAACTACAGCATCGTATACTTCACCTTTTTTGACTCGACCCCTAGGTGCTGCATCTTTTATACTGACTTTAATAATATCTCCAATAGAAGCATAACGTCTCTTTGACCCACCAAGTACTTTGATGCACATCACTGAACGTGCGCCGGTATTATCAGCAACTTCTAATCTTGACTGCATTTGTATCATGAAATAATCTCCAACTTAATCCGTTTAAAATACTAAGTAACGCCACGGTCAGTATTGGGGCGCTAGCTAAAAAATTTAATATGAGCGCCAAAAAAGAGCTGCATTATATGTTATTTTATTAAATATCTCAACCTTTGAGACGTTTAAATTTCTATCCTTGTGCTTTAGAAACAACCTTTGTAACGACCCATGACTTACTTTTTGATATGGGTTTATGCTCTGTAATTTGAACCACGTCACCCTCATTGATGACATTTTTTTCATCATGCGCATGAAATTTATTTGATTGGTTAATATATTTACCATACAAAGGATGTTTAACCTTTCTTTCAACAAGTACAGTAATTGTTTTATCCATCTTATTACTTACAACTTTTCCAGTCACTGTTCGCTCGATTTTTTTAGTAACGGCTTCTGCTTTTTTAGCTTCAGTCTTAACAGGAGCTTTTTTAGCTTCAGTCTTAACAGGAGCTTTTTTAGCTTCAGTCTTAACAGGAGCTTTTTTAGCTTCAGTCTTAACAGGAGCTTTTTTAGTTGCTTTAGATTTATCTTCCATTTTTTCTTTATCGCCCATAATTATGATTGATTTAATTTTTCAGCAAGAATTGTTTTAATTCGAGCTATATCTTTTTGAAACTTTCCAAGCTGGTCAGTTTTATTTGATTGCTGAGTTGAGATTTGCATCCGTGTTGAAAACTGTGCTTTTCTGATTTCTAGCAGCTCTTTTTCCAGGTCATCGGTCGACTTTTTTCTTAAATCTATAGCTTTCATTTTTTCTCCTTATCAGCCCACATGTCTAGTAGCAAATACTGTTAATAATGGCAGCTTTGCTGCAGCCAATCTAAATGCTTCTCTAGCAATATCTTCAGATACACCATCCATCTCATATAACATTTTTCCAGGTTGGATTTCAGCCACGTAATATTCAACGCTTCCCTTACCTTTACCCATTCTTACTTCTGCAGGTTTCTTAGTGATTGGCTTATCTGGGAAGATTCTTATCCAAACTCGTCCACCCCTTTTAATATGTCTAGTCATAACCCTTCTTCCAGCCTCTATCTGTCTTGCAGTTATTCTTCCTCTACCCACTGCTTTAAGGCCAAAATCACCAAAACTCACCTTATTACCAGTAGTTGCAAGGCCGCGATTTCTTCCTTTATGCTGCTTTCTAAATTTACTTCTAGCTGGCTGTAACATTGTTATGCCTCATCTTTCTTAGATTCATCATTTAACTCTTTAGGTGCTTCTTCTATAATTACTTTCTTCTTTACTGCAACCTTAACTGTTTTCTTTTCCGTGGCTGACTCCGCTTTTTTAGAAGCTGCTTTAACTGTTTTTCTTGGAGCTGTCTTAGGTTTATCTTCTATTTTTTGCTCCACTACGCTTTCATCAACAGTGACTTTTTTATTATCCTCAAAAATTTCACCCTTAAAAACCCAAACTTTAATTCCAATAATGCCATACGTTGTTTGTGCTCTAGCAACGCCATAGTCAATATCGGCACGAAGTGTATGGAGAGGAACTCTTCCTTCTCGGTACCATTCTGATCTCGCAATTTCTATTCCATTTAATCTTCCAGCACTTTTAATTTTAATTCCTTGTGCACCTAATCTCATGGCATTCTGCATAGCTCTTTTCATTGCTCTTCTGAACATAACTCTCTTTTCAAGTTGCTGAGCAATGCTTTGTGCAATTAATTGAGCATCTATTTCTGGCTTTCTAATTTCTTCAATATTTAATTGAACAGGTATCCCCATTAAATCTTGTAGGCTTGAGCGAAGAGTTTCAATATCCTCACCTTTTTTTCCAATTACGATACCAGGCCTAGCGCTATAAATTGTAATCTTTGCATTCTTAGCTGGTCGTTCAATTATGATTTTACTTACTGCAGCATTAATCAATTTTTTATTTAAGAATTCTCTAACCTTAATATCATTAAGCAAAAGCCCAGCAAAATTCTTTGAATTTGAGAACCATTTCGATGACCAGTTTTTTTTAACTGCTAATCGAAAACCAATTGGATTTACTTTTTGTCCCATAATTATCTCTTTAACTTCCTACAATCACAGTGATGTGACTAGTTGGTTTAATAATTTTCGCTGCACGACCTTTAGATTGCGCACGAATCCGTTTTAAAACTGCACCTTTGTTAATATAAATGGTTTTAATTTTAAGTTCGTCTATATCGGCGCCATTATTATTTTCTGCATTAGCAATGGCAGACTCAACTACCCTCTTAATAATCTCTGCACCTTTTTTAGGACTAAAATTAAGTATATTAAGCGCATTGTCTACTTTCTTTCCTCTTATGAGGTCAGCTACTAATCTAGCTTTTTGTGGAGAAATTCTTACTCCGTTTAAAATTGCTGATACGTCATTTGCCATAATTATTCCTTTGTCTTCCTGTCACCAGTATGACCTTTAAAGGTCCTAGTTAGTGCAAATTCACCTAATTTATGCCCAACCATATTCTCTACGATTAATACAGGAATATGCTGACGCCCATTGTGAATAGCTATAGTTAAACCAATAAAATTGGGAAGTATTGTAGATCGTCTTGACCAAGTTTTAATTGGTTTACGATCTCTAGTCTGAGCTGCAACATCAATTTTTTTTGCAAGATGCGAGTCGACAAATGGTCCTTTTTTAATTGAGCGTGACATATTTTCTACCTTTTATTTGATGGTCTACGACTGAGTCTCATATTATCAGTTCGTTTATTATTTCGTGTACGGTATCCTTTAGTTGGGGTACCCCAAGGGCTTACTGGATGTCTACCTCCAGAACTTTTTCCTTCCCCGCCGCCATGTGGGTGGTCAACTGGATTCATGACTACACCTCTAACGGTTGGGCGAACTCCTCTCCACCTCATTGCTCCAGCTTTTCCAATCGTCCGTAAAGAATGTTCTTCGTTACCAACTTCTCCGATTGTTGCTCTGCAATCTACATGCACTTTCCTTACCTCGCCTGATCTTAATCTTAATTGAGCGTATGCTCCTTCACGAGCAAGTAATTGTATGGATGTACCTGCAGATCTGGCCATTTGAGCTCCCTTTCCAGGCTTTAACTCTATGCAGTGTATGGTACTTCCCACTGGGATATTTTTAAGTGGAAGTGTATTTCCAACCTTAAACGGTGCATCAATACCATTCATTAATTCCTCACCAGCCTTAACACCTTTTGGTGCAATAATATATTTTCTTTCTCCGTCAGCGTAACAAAGAAGGGCTAAACGAGCTGACCTATTTGGGTCATACTCTATTCTTTCAACTTTTGCTGGGATGCCATCTTTGGTTCTCTTAAAATCAACAATACGAATATGCTGTTTATGGCCGCCACCTTGGTGTCTTACGGTTATTCTGCCATGATGATTACGTCCAGCTTTACTGTGCTTTTTCTCTAGAAGCGGTGCGAAGGGTTTACCCTTGTGTAAATCTGGTGTTACTACCTTCTGAAGCCCACGTCTACCAGGTGAGGTTGGTTTTACTTTTATAATTGCCATCTATATCTCCCTATTCACCCGTAAAATTAATTTCTTGCCCAGCTTTAATGCTTACATAGGCTTTTTTCCAGTCAGCTCTTTTTCCCATAGTATTCCGACTAGCTTTTTTTATTTTTCCTTTAACGTTTAATAGGTTTATAGCTTTTACATCCACCTTAAACATCGTCTCGATTGCTTCTTTTACTTGCATTTTTGTTGCATTTTTTCTAACTTTAAAGACTACTTGATTGCGTTTATCTGCAACCATAGTTGCTTTCTCAGTAACGTGAGGTGCTAAAACTGATTGAAGTGATTTATCAGCTACTTTTTTATCAGCTACTTTTGCTACTTTTTTATCAGCTACTTTTTTATCAGCTACTTTTGCTACTTTTGCTACTTTTTTATCAGCTACTTTTTTATCAGCTACTTTTGCTACTTTTTTATCAGCTACTTTTTTATCAGCTACTTTTGCTACTTTTGCTACTTTTTTATCAGCTACTTTTTTATCTTCACTCACGCAAACATCTCCTCTAGTTGTTTAACGGAACCCGCCGTTGCTATAACTTTTGGGAAATGAACTAAGCTTACTGGGTCTGCATAACGTGCTTCAATAACTAAAATATGTGGAAGATTTCTTGATGCCAAATAAAGGTTTTCATCAAATGAATCAACTAAAATTAAAACTCTATCAGTAACACCTAATGTTTTCATTTTTGCAATAAAATCTTTTGTTTTAGGTGCTTCAACCTTAAATTCTTCAACAATAGATAGGCGATCTTGCCTGACTAATTCTGAAAGAATAGACTTCATGCCTGCTCGATAAGCTTTTTTATTAACTTTCTTTACAAAATTTTCATCTGTCCTATTTGGAAATGCTCTACCTCCACCTCGCCAAATTGGACTCGAAGTCATACCAGCTCTTGCATTACCAGTTCCTTTTTGTCTATAAGGCTTCCTAGTGCTGTGCTTTACTTCAGCTCTTGTTTTTTGTGATCTCGTTCCTGAACGAGCATTTGACATATAAGACACTACTAGCTTATGAATTAACGCTTCATTGAAATCTTTTCCAAATGTTGCATCAGATGCAGTAAGTGTTTTTGTTGATAACTTACCCTGATTATTTAAGATTTTGAATTCCATTAAACACCTGCCTTAAATTTAACAGCAGGTCTTATCATAATATCCGAGCCCTTAGAGCCAGGAACAGCGCCTTTAATTAGAATTAAATTTCTCTTAAGATCTACTCGAACAACTTCAAGATTTTGTGTTGTTCTTCTTTTATCCCCAAGATGTCCTGGCATTTTTTTACCGGGAAAAACTCGGCCTGGGTCTTGGCACTGTCCTGTACCGCCCAAATGTCTGTGCGAAATTGATACACCATGAGTAGCTGGTTGAGCTGCAAAATGATGTCTTTTAATTGCACCCTGAAATCCTTTACCAATAGTTGTTCCAGTTACATCAACTTTTTGGCCTGGCTCAAATATTTCAACAGTATTTTTTGATTCAGTAGTGAAATTTTCTAATTCAGCTGATGAAACTTTGAACTCACGAAGTCCTGTTCCTGCTTCTGCACCAACTTTTGCGTAATGGCCCGCCAAAGGTTTAGATAGCTTATTTGGGTTTTTTTGACCATAAGCAACCTGAAGGCTTTCATAACCATCATTTTTGATATTCTTGATCTGTGTCACGCGATTTGGAATTACTTCTAGCACAGTTACTGGAATAGAATTACCTTCAACAGTAAATACACGGGTCATCCCGATCTTGCGACCAATAAGCCCTAAGCTCATGATCTTTTCCTTATATTATTATTAAGATAACCGATTACAATTGATCAGTTTCTTTAAAAAGAGCGTCATTATATACCAACGCTTGCGTTTCTTACAACTTTATTTCTACATCAACTCCAGCTGGTAAATCTAACTTCATTAGCGCGTCGACTGTTTTATCCGTTGGGTCCAATATGTCCATCAATCTTTGGTGAGTTCTAATTTCAAATTGATCTCTAGCCTTCTTATAAACATGAGGGGAGCTTAACAAATCAAATCTTTCTATTCTAGTGGGCAATGGGACAGGGCCTTTAACTACAGCGCCAGTTCTTTTTGCTGTATCAACAATTTCCTGTGCAGATTGATCAATTAATTTATAATCAAAAGCCTTTAATCTAATTCTAATTTTCTGACTATCCATTTCTTATATCCTTGTAAAGAGCGAATACTCATTTCAGAGTATTTTTTGTTTAAAATCTAACTTTTTTTTATTCAATAACTTTTACTACAACACCAGAACCAACAGTTCTTCCACCTTCACGAATAGCGAATCGCAAACCTTCCTCCATAGCAATTGGAGCAATTAGTGTTCCAGTAATTGATACGTTATCTCCTGGCATTACCATTTCTGTTCCTTCTGGTAACTCAACCGCACCGGTTACATCTGTTGTTCTAAAGTAAAATTGTGGGCGATAACCATTAAAGAATGGAGTATGTCTACCCCCCTCGTCTTTGCTTAAACAATAAATTTCTGCGGTAAATTTAGTATGTGGTTTTATTGAGCCTGGTTTACATAAAACCTGTCCACGTTCCACATCTTCACGAGCTGTTCCACGAAGTAAAACTCCTACGTTATCCCCTGCTTGGCCTTGGTCAAGTAATTTACGGAACATTTCAACACCTGTACAAATTGTTTTTACTGTATCTTTTAAGCCAACAATTTCAATTTCTTCATTAATTTTCACAACGCCACGTTCAACACGGCCAGTCACTACAGTGCCTCGACCTGAGATTGAGAACACATCTTCTACTGGCATTAAGAAAGCGCCATCAATTGCTCTTTTTGGCTCTGGGATATAACTATCTAATGCTTCAGCTAATTTAAGAATTGCTGGCTCACCTATTTCTGATTGATCGCCTTCTAATGCTTTAGTGGCAGAACCCATGATGATAGGAATATCATCCCCTGGGAAATCATATTTACTAAGTAGTTCACGAACTTCCATTTCAACTAATTCTAATAATTCTTTATCATCCACCATATCGGCTTTATTCAAGAACACAATAATATGAGGAACACCCACTTGCCTTGATAAAAGAATATGCTCACGAGTTTGCGGCATTGGTCCGTCAGCGGCAGAACACACAAGTATTGCGCCGTCCATTTGAGCGGCACCAGTAATCATATTTTTTACATAATCGGCATGGCCTGGACAGTCAACGTGAGCGTAATGTCGTTTGTCTGTTTCATATTCAACGTGTGAGGTATTAATCGTTATACCGCGTGCTTTTTCTTCTGGGGCTGAATCAATTTCAGCAAAGTTTTTTGCATCACCACCGAACTTTTTAGTTAGTACAGTTGAGATTGCAGCTGTTAGTGTAGTTTTCCCATGATCAACGTGACCAATAGTGCCAACGTTAACATGTGGTTTGGTACGCTCAAATTTACCTTTAGCCATAATATATTGTCCTTAAAATTACTGTTTATTAATAATCGCATCCGCAATATTTCTTGGTGCTTCAGCGTAATGTTTAAATTCCATAGAGTAAGTAGCGCGCCCTTGTGATAATGATCTTACAGTAGTTGAATAACCAAACATCTCTGCAAGAGGCACCTCTAAACGAAGTACTTTTCCTGTAGCATTATCATCCATACCTTGAATAATTCCTCTTCTAGAAGATAAATCGCCCATTACGTCTCCCATATATTCTTCAGGAGTTTCAACTTCAACCGCCATCATTGGTTCTAAAATAATTGGATCTGCTCTTTTGCACCCATCTTTGAATGCAAATGATGCTGCCATTTTAAATGCATTTTCATTTGAGTCAACATCATGAAAGGATCCATCATAAAGCGTTACTTTAACATCTTCAACTGGGTACCCAGCTAATACGCCTGATGTAATTGTTTCTTTTAATCCTTTATCAACTGCAGGTATAAACTCTCTTGGCACTGCTCCGCCCTTTATTGAATCAATAAATTCATAGCCTTTTCCAGGTGCATTTGGCTCAATCTTAAGCCATACATGTCCATACTGACCCTTACCACCAGATTGTTTAACAAATTTACCTTCTGCCTCTACTGTTTTCTTAATTGCTTCCCGATAGGCTACCTGAGGTGCTCCTATATTTGCATCAACTGTAAATTCCCGCTTCATTCTATCAACTAAAATTTCTAAATGAAGCTCCCCCATTCCCGAGATAATTGTTTGATTAGTTTCCTCATCTGTTTTAACCCTAAACGAAGGATCTTCTTGAGCAAGTCTTCCTAAAGCAATTCCCATTTTTTCTTGATCTGCTTTTGTTTTTGGCTCTACGGCAACATGAATTACTGGCTCTGGGAAAATCATACGTTCAAGAATAATTGGTTTTTTTAAATCACAAAGTGTTTCACCCGTAGTGACGTCTTTCAAACCAACGGCTGCAGCTATATCACCTGCCCGAACCTCTTTAATTTCTTCACGATTATTAGCATGCATCTGAAGAATACGTCCTATCCGCTCTTTTTTTCCATTAATTGAATTTAATACTGTGTCACCAGCTTTAACCACTCCTGAATAAACTCTAAAGAAAATTAACTGGCCAACAAATGGATCTGTTGCAATTTTAAACCCTAAGGCAGCAAATGGTTCATCATCTGATGGTTTACATGTTATTGCATTACCTGAATCATCCTCACCTGGAGTTTCATCTATATCAATAGGTGAAGGCATGTATTCAATTACCCCATCAAGCATTGCTTGAACACCTTTATTTTTAAATGCTGATCCACATACCATGGGCACAATCTCATTCGCCAAGGTTCTAATGCGAATTCCTTTTTTTATTTCTTCTTCAGACAAGTCTCCTGTCTCAAGATATTTATTCATTAAATCTTCATTTGCTTCAGCAGCAGTTTCTATCATATTATCTCGCCACTTTTTACAAATATCAACTAAGTCAGCTGGTATATCTTCGTATTCAAAAGTAACTCCATTATCTTCTTCATTCCAAATAATTGCTTTCATCTTTACAAGATCAACAACACCAGTAAAAGTCTCGGCAGCACCAATTGGAACTTGGATAGGGATTGGGTTTGCTTTTAATCTTGACTTCATTTGGTCATAAACTTTGAAAAAGTCTGCTCCAGCACGATCCATTTTATTTACAAATGCAAGTCGAGGCACTTTATATTTATTTGCTTGGCGCCATACAGTTTCTGATTGTGGCTGAACTCCTCCAACTGCACAATAAACCATACAAGCTCCATCTAAAACCCTCATTGAGCGTTCAACTTCAATTGTAAAGTCAACGTGACCAGGAGTGTCAATAATGTTGATACGATGTTGCTCAAACTGATTATTCATGCCTTTCCAGAAGCATGTTGTAGCAGCAGAGGTAATTGTTATTCCTCTTTCTTGCTCTTGCTCCATCCAGTCCATGGTAGCCGCGCCATCGTGCACTTCACCGATTTTATGATTAACACCTGTGTATAGCAATACTCTCTCTGTTGTTGTTGTTTTACCAGCATCAATATGAGCACTAATACCTATATTTCTGTAACGTTCAATGGGGGTTATTCGAGCCACTTAATTATCACCTTTAACAAAAATTAAAAACGGAAATGTGAGAAGGCTTTGTTTGCTTCAGCCATACGATGAACTTCTTCTCTTTTTTTCATCGCTGACCCTTTATTCTCAGACGCTTCCATAAGTTCGGCGGCTAAGCGGAGGTCCATTGATTTTTCACCTCTTTTTCTTGATGCATCTCTCAACCATCTCATCGCAAGAGCTGCTCGTCGTGAAGGCCTTACTTCAACTGGTACCTGATAGTTTGCTCCACCTACACGCCTACTTTTTACCTCTACTAATGGTTTTAAATTTTCAATAGCTAACGAAAATACCTCAATTGGGTCCTTGCCGCTTTTTGTTTGTATTTGATCGAATGCGCCGTAAATTAATCTTTCTGCAACCGATTTTTTACCACTAGTCATCAATACATTTACAAACTTAGATACCTCTTGGCTTCCAAATTTTGGGTCTTGAAGAATGTGTCTTTTTGGAACTTCTCTACGTCTTGGCATATCTCGTAACCTCTATATTAAATTAAGATTCTTTTGGGCGTTTAGTCCCATATTTAGAACGACCTTGCTTCCTATCTTTTACACCTGAAGTATCTAAATTACCCCGAACCATATGGTATCTAACACCAGGCAAATCCTTCACTCGGCCTCCACGAAGTAAAACAACTGAATGTTCCTGAAGATTATGCCCTTCACCACCAATATAACTAATCACTTCGTATCCAGTAGTCAAGCGAACCTTAGCTACTTTTCTTAAAGCAGAATTTGGCTTTTTTGGCGTAGTCGTATATACACGAGTACAAACTCCCCTTTTTTGAGGGGACGCCTCAAGAGCAGGAACTTTGCTCTTTTCAATAACTCTTTTCCTAGGCTTACGTATTAACTGATTAACTGTAGGCATTACCTATCCTTTTATTTAATATACTTTTAATAAAAAATCTATTCTAAACTTATTCAGAACTTTATTCCTGAAAAAGTCGAGAATTGTATTTTGCTTCGCTCAAAATGTCAACTTAAATTACTTAGTTGGCTCTTTAATTTCTAAATTACTATCAACTGAGTCTTGAGTCTTTGACTCCTCATCCACCTTTTCTGGCTGCTTAACCTGAGCAGCTGGGGCAAAAGCCTCTTCTGCTTTTTCGAGGTTACTCATTTCACCTTCTTTTCCATCTATTTTTTCATTCTTTGCATTAATTTTTTCTTCAGCAACTTTTTTTCTATTGAGATGATACGCTAATCCAGTCCCTGCAGGAATTAATCGACCAACAATTACATTCTCTTTTAATCCTCTTAATGAATCTCGCTTACCAAGAATCGCAGCTTCTGTTAAAACACGAGTAGTTTCTTGGAATGATGCAGCAGAAATAAATGAATCAGTTGAGAGTGATGCTTTTGTAATACCTTTTAAAACAGCCTCAAATTCAGCTTCTTTTTTCTTTTCAGCCTTCATAAGATCGTTTACTTTAAATACTTCTGCACGCTCAAGCTCTTCGCCATTAATAAATTTTGTATCACCAGCTTTAGTAATTCTAACTCGCCTTAGCATTTGTCTTACTATCACCTCGATATGCTTATCATTTATTTTTACCCCTTGCAATCTATAAACATCTTGAACTTCATCAATAATATATCTTGCAAGAGCCTCTCTACCTTGAAGTCTTAAAATATCAGCTGGGTCTGCTGGACCATCAACAATAACTTCCCCCTTAGTAACTACTTGACCATCATGCGCTGTTACATGCTTATCTTTAGGGATTAAAAACTCATTTGCTTCGCCATCAGCATCAGTAATAACTAAACGTTGCTTACCTTTCGTATCCTTACCAAAAGATACCGTACCGGTATTCTCAGCCAACACCCCTGCATCTTTAGGAGAGCGAGCTTCAAAAAGTTCTGCAACCCTTGGAAGTCCACCAGTAATATCTCTAGTTTTAGATGACTCTTGAGGAATCCTTGCTATCACATCACCCTTCTTAACTTCTTGGTTGTCTGTAACAGTTATGATGTAACCAAGTTGGAATGTTATGTTAACTGAATTATCAGTATCATTTAATTTTACTTCTTTACCTTTATTATCTAATAACTTAATTTGTGGTCTCAATCCTTTTGATTGTCCAGATTTTTGTTTAGACTCAACAACAACAAGTGTTGATAAACCAGTAACGTCATCTATTTGTTTCGCAACGGTTACGCCTTCAACAACATTTTCGAATTTTGCAATTCCATCATGCTCAGAAATAATTGGTCTATTATGAGGATCCCAAGTAGCCATTAACATCCCAGCTTTTACTACTTGTGCGTCATTTGCTAATAAAGTTGCGCCGTAAGGGACTTTATGTCGCTCTCGTTCTCTTGCGGCATCATCTTCAATGATAAATTCTCCATTCCTTGAGATAACTACTTTTTCACCATTTGCATTTGTAACCAATCTCATCGCTTGGAATCTTACTTTACCTGCAGATTTATTTTCAATTTGGCTTACAGATGCTGCTCTTGATACCGCACCACCAATATGAAATGTTCTCATAGTAAGCTGTGTACCAGGTTCACCAATTGACTGAGCTGCAATAACCCCAACTGCTTCACCTTGATTAATTAAATTACCTCGACCAAGATCTCGTCCATAACATTTAGCACATATACCATAACGGGTTTTACAGGTAAGCGCAGTCCTAACAGTTACCTCATCTATGCCAAGGGCCTCAATTTTTTCAACCTCATCTTCGCCTAAAAGAATACCTGCATTATAAAGAATCTCTTGCGTCTCTGGATTTATTATATCGAATGCTGAAACTCTACCTAGAATTCTATCACTGAGTGGTGTCACGGTCTCGCCGCCTTTAATTAATGCCTTAGTTAAAAGACCTTCATCTGTTCCACAATCAAGCTCTGTAACTACAAGATCCTGAGTTACGTCAACCAACCTTCTCGTTAAATAGCCAGAATTTGCAGTTTTAAGTGCAGTATCTGCTAAGCCTTTTCGTGCACCGTGAGTAGATATGAAATATTGCAATACATTTAATCCATCCCGAAAATTTGCTGTAATTGGGGTCTCAATAATTGATCCATCTGGCCTAGCCATTAAGCCTCGCATTCCTGCTAACTGTCTAATCTGAGCTGCTGACCCCCTAGCGCCTGAATCAGCCATCATATAGATAGCATTGAATGATTCTTGACGCATTGGATTTCCTTTACCATCATTCACAGGTTTTCCATCTACATCAATCACTGGTTCATCTTGCAATTGTTTCATCATTGCATCAGCAACTTTATCCCCTGTACGGCCCCATATATCTACAACTTTATTATATCTCTCACCTTGAGTAACAAGGCCTGAGGAATATTGATCTTCAATTTCTTGTACCTCAGATCTTGCATCATCTAATAATTTCTCTTTTTCAACTGGTATCTTCATATCATGAACACTAATAGACATACCCGCTTTTGTAGCAAATTTGTAGCCCATATTTTTCAAATTATCTGCAAGAATTACTGTATCTCGGATTCCTATTTTCCTAAATCCAACATTAATTAGTTTTGATATTTCTTTTTTCTTCAAGGTCCTATTAATTAAATCGAAAGGTAACCCAGCTGGTAGAATTTCTGATAATAAAGCTCTACCTACAGTTGTTTCATATCTATTAAACTTAAGAGTGGTGCTATTATCAAAATTTAATTCGTATTCATTAATTCTAACTGTAGTTCTAGCATGTAGATCTACGCTCCCGTTATCATAAGCTCTTCTGGCTTCATCAACATCAGAAAATTTCATTCCTTCACCTTTTGCTGCAATTTTCTCTCTTGTTAAATAATAAAGCCCTAAAACAATATCTTGTGATGGCACAATGATTGGCTCACCGTTTGCAGGTGACAAAATATTGTTAGATGCTAACATTAGTGTTCTCGCTTCCATTTGAGCCTCGAGAGATAATGGAACATGAACTGCCATTTGGTCGCCATCAAAATCTGCATTAAAGGCAGCACAAACTAGAGGGTGAAGCTGAATCGCTTTACCTTCAATTAATACTGGCTCAAAAGCCTGAATGCCAAGTCTGTGAAGAGTTGGTGCTCTATTTAAAAGAACCGGATGTTCCCTAATTACATCTTCTAAAATATCCCATACTTCAGGTCCTTCTTCTTCAACCTTTTTCTTAGCAGCCTTAATGGTTGTAGCTAAACCTAAAATTTCTAATTTGTTAAAGATAAATGGTTTAAATAATTCGAGCGCCATCTTTTTTGGTAATCCACATTGATGTAATTTTAATTGTGGGCCAACAACAATAACAGAGCGGCCAGAATAGTCCACACGCTTTCCTAGTAAATTCTGTCTGAATCGTCCGCCTTTCCCTTTTATCATATCAGCTAGTGATTTTAATGGTCTCTTGTTCGCTCCTGTCATTACTTTTCCACGTCGGCCATTATCAAGTAAAGAATCTACAGACTCTTGTAACATTCTTTTTTCATTTTTTACGATAATTTCAGGTGCTCTCAGATCAAGTAAGCGACGTAGTCGATTATTTCTATTAATAACTCTTCTATATAAGTCATTTAAATCAGAGGTTGCAAATCTTCCACCATCAAGCGGCACCAAAGGTCTTAACTCAGGTGGTAATACCGGTAAAATATCAAGTATCATCCATTCTGGCTTAATGCCAGAACTCTTAAAACCTTCTAAAACTTTTAATCTTTTCGCAAGCTTCTTTTGTTTAGCTTCTGAGCTTGTTGCCTTTAATTCTTCATGCAACTCTTCAACCACTTCAACAATCTTAATAGATTTTAATAGCTCCTTAACTCCTGCGGCGCCCATTACTGCAGTAAACTCATCACCAAATTCTTCAACTTTAGATAAATAATCATCTTCAGATAATAATTGCTTTTTCTTAAGCTCCGGAACCATTCCAGGCTCAGTTACTATGTAAGCTTCAAAATATAATACCCTTTCTATATCTCTCAAAGGTATATCTAAAACCATTCCTAGGCGACTTGGTAAGCTTTTAAGGAACCAAATATGTGCTACAGGGCTTGCTAGATCTATATGGCCCATTCGCTCACGTCTAACTTTAGATAAGGTTACTTCAACACCACATTTTTCGCATATCACTCCGCGATGCTTTAATCTCTTATATTTTCCACATAAGCATTCATAGTCTTTTGTTGGGCCAAAAATCTTTGCGCAGAAAAGTCCGTCTCTCTCTGGCTTAAAGGTTCTATAATTAATAGTCTCTGGTTTTTTTACTTCCCCAAAAGACCAAGACCTGATTTTTTCTGGAGATGCTAATGCAATTTTAATTGCATCAAACTCTTCTTGCTGTGAAGTCTGCTTAAATAGATCTAGTAATGCTTTCATGTGTGATCTCCTTAGTTTCTGTCTAGGTCAATATCAATTGCTAATGAACGAATTTCTTTGGTTAAAACATTAAATGATTCTGGCATACCTGCATCTATCTTATGTTCACCTTTAACAATATTTTCATATACTTTCGTTCTGCCTGTAACATCATCTGACTTAACAGTGAGCATTTCTTGAAGTGTATAAGATGCGCCGTAAGCTTCTAAAGCCCAAACCTCCATCTCACCGAATCGTTGACCGCCAAATTGAGCCTTACCTCCCAGTGGTTGTTGTGTCACTAAAGAATAAGGTCCAGTTGATCTAGCATGCATTTTGTCATCAACTAAATGATGAAGTTTTAATACGTGCATATAGCCAACTGTTACATGTCTCTCAAAAGCTTCTCCAGTTCTCCCGTCATAAAGTTTGACTTGAGTTTTCTTCGAGGCAAAATCTAGCAACTTAGTATGCTCACTATCATCTGGATAAGCTAAATCTAACATCTGTTGAATGTCTGATTCAGCACCCCCATCAAAAACAGGAGTTGCGAAAGGTACGCCGCTTGATAAATTTAAAGCTAGCTCTTTTACCTCATGATCTTTTAATGATTTGATATCTTCCTTCTTGCCTGATGAGTTATTGTAAATTTTGTCGAGGTACTCTCTAACTTCGGAGATTTTTTCTTCTTTTTGCAGCATTTCGTTTATTCTATCCCCAAGTCCTTTTGCAGCCCAGCCTAAATGAACCTCAAGAAGTTGTCCAATATTCATTCTTGATGGTAAACCAAGTGGATTTAAAACAACATCTAATGTTGTGCCATCAGCCATGTAAGGCATATCTTCTTGTGGAGCAATTTTAGAAATCACGCCTTTATTTCCATGACGTCCCGCCATCTTATCGCCTGGCTGAATTCTTCTTTTTACAGCCAAATAGACTTTGACCATCTTCTGAACACCCGGCGGTAATTCATCGCCTTGAGTTAATTTACGTTTCTTCTCTTGAAAACGACTATCAAATTCTTTTTTTGCTCTAGTTAAATTCTCTTTTAATGTTTCTAATTGTTTAGAATCCTTATCCTCTTTTAAACGAATATCAAACCATTCATATCGATTGATTTCAGACAAGTTTTCTTTAGTAATCTTGTCTCCTTTTTTCAAAGGCTTAGGTCCGCCAACTACAACTTTATTAAGGACTGATTTTTCGACTCTTGTAAAAGTATCATCTTCAACAATTCTTAATTGATCAGCTAAGTCTTGTTGATAAGCTTCAAGTTGAGCACTTATAATTGTTTCTGCACGATCATCTCTATCAATACCCTCACGAGTAAAAACTTGGACATCAATAATTGTTCCTGATATGCCTGATGGCACTCTTAAACTAGTATCTTTAACATCAGATGCTTTTTCACCGAAAATTGCTCTTAATAATTTCTCTTCAGGGGTTAATTGAGTCTCTCCTTTAGGAGTAACCTTGCCAACCAATACATCGCCAGACTCAACCTCTGCACCAATATAAATAATGCCTGACTCATCTAGTCGGCCTAGCATTCTTTCAGACAAGTTTGAAATATCTTGAGTTATTTCTTCTGCACCAAGCTTTGTATCTCTTGCTAAGACTTGCATTTCCTCAATATGTATTGACGTATACCTATCTTCTGCAACAACTTTTTCTGATATTAAAATTGAATCTTCAAAGTTGTAACCATTCCATGGCATAAAACCTATCAACATATTTTGACCAAGAGCTAGCTCGCCTACATCGGTTGAGGCACCGTCAGCAATAACATCGCCACGCTGAATTTTTTCTCCTATTTTAACCAAAGGTTTTTGGTTAATCGTTGTGTTTTGATTTGAGCGAGTATATTTAGTTAGATTATAAATATCAACACCAATTTCATTCTGTGCTGTTTCTTTTTCGCTAACCTTAACAACAACTCTTCTTGAGTCAACATAATCAACCATTCCACCTCGTTTTGCTTGAACAGTTGTCCCAGAGTCTGTTGCTACAGTTCTTTCAATCCCTGTACCTACTAAAGCTTTTTCTGCTCGCAAACATGGGACTGCTTGTCTTTGCATATTTGCTCCCATTAAAGCTCTATTTGCATCATCGTGCTCTAAAAAGGGAATTAATGAAGCTGCTACTGATACAATTTGACCAGGTGCAACATCCATATAGTCAATTTCACCGTTATCAGCCATAGTGAATTCATTTTTAAATCTCGAAGACACTCGACTCTCTTTAAATTTACTATTTGTATCTAATTCCGAGTTTGCTTGAGCGATCGTATATTCGCTTTCCTCAATTGCTGACAAGTAATCAATATTAGCTGTTACTTTGCCACCCTCAACTCTTCTATATGGGGTTTCAAGAAATCCATATTCATTAGTCCTTGCATATAATGCAAGTGAGTTTATTAATCCAATATTTGGGCCTTCCGGAGTTTCAATTGGGCAAACACGGCCATAATGAGTTGAATGAACATCTCTAACTTCAAAACCGGCTCTTTCTCGGGTTAACCCACCAGGGCCTAATGCAGAAACCCTTCTTTTATGAGTAATTTCTGATAGTGGGTTTGTTTGATCCATGAATTGAGAGAGTTGAGAAGAACCAAAGAATTCTTTAATCGCACTTGCAATTGGTTTAGAGTTTATTAGGTCAGTTGGCATTAAATTATCTGCTTCTGCCTGGCCTAAACGTTCTTTTACTGCTCGCTCCACCCTTACTAATCCAGTTCTGAATTGGTTTTCTACTAACTCACCAACTGAACGAATGCGACGATTACCAAGATGATCAATGTCATCAATATCGCCACGTGTATTTTTTAGCTCAACAAGAAGCCCTACAACAGCTAAAATATCCTCACGTGACAATACGGCAGGGCCTTCAATTGTCCTTTCTCCTTCAGCATCATAAAAACGTTTTAACCAGTTAGCATATTGATCATAAGACTTAGGGAATGCTCTTCGATTAAATTTCATTCGCCCAACATTTGATAAATCATAACGATCTGGACTAAAAAATAAATTTGAGAATAAGGATTGCACTGAGTCTTCAGTTGGAGGCTCGCCTGGTCTCATCATTCTATAGATTGCGACTTGAGCGCTATATTGGTCTGGCACTTCATCTGTTGATAAGGTTTGTGATATAAAATCACCGTGGTCTAGCTCATTTGAATAAAGTGTATTGAATGAATCCACTCCAGATTCAAGAATTTTTTCAAATAACTCTTCAGTAATTTCTGCATTTGTTTCGGCAACAACTTCGCCAGTTTCAATATCTATAATTGCTTTAGCAATTTTTTTCCCAATATAATCCTCTACTACTACTGGTATTATTAGAGAAGCTTTGCTCTCAATCTCCCTAACATGTTTAGCCGTAATTCTTTTTTCTTTAGCAACAATCATGTTACCTTTTTTATCTTTATAGTCCCTTTTTGAAATTTCTCCCTTTAATCTCTCAGGAACAACTTCAATTGACGCTTGTTTACTTTTTACATGAAATTTTTCAAAATCATAAAAAGTAGATAAAATTTCTTCAGGTGATAATCCCAAAGCCTTTAGAAGGGTTGTAACTGGCATTTTTCTTCTACGGTCAATCCTAAAATACAAGTAGTCTTTAGGATCAAATTCAAAATCTAGCCATGAACCTCGATAAGGAATAATTCTTGCGGAAAATAATAATTTTCCTGAGCTATGAGTCTTTCCTTTGTCATGCTCAAAAAATACTCCGGGACTACGATGCAATTGTGAAACAATTGCTCTTTCTGTTCCATTGATCACAAAGGAGCCATTTTGTGTCATCAAAGGAATTTTTCCCATATAAACTTCTTCTTCTTTTGTATCCTTAATTACTTTTTTATCGCCAGATTCTCTATCATAAATAGTTAACCGCACTTTGGCTTTTAAAACAACCTCATACGTCAAACCCCTTTGTTGGCATTCCTTTACTTCAAACTCTTCTTTTCCTAAGGTATAACTTACAAAATCTAACCTTGCAAAACCTGCGTGGCTTGAGATTGGGAAAAGTGTATTAAAAGTTGATTGCAAACCTGAGTCATTTCGAGCTTCTGGTTTAACTTCTTGCTGGAGAAATGCCTTATAAGATTGAAGTTGTAACGCTAAAAGATATGGTATTTCTAATACAGTTTCTCTTTTTGCAAAACTTTTTCTAATACGTTTTTTTTCAGTAAAGGAATAACTCATAGCATCTCCAAAGTTAATAATTTATATAGCAATAAACTATTATTTAAATTTGTTGTTATATAAAAAATCAGTTATTAAAAATAAATGAAGGTTGCCTTTTATAAATTTAAGGCAACCTTCAAATGTAAATTTGAATTATTTTAACTCGCCTGTTGCACCGGCATCAGTTAATTTTTTCAAAGCTTCTTCAGCAGAGGCTTTATCTAAAGTTTCTTTAACCACTTTAGGTGCAGCATCAACAATATCTTTAGCTTCTTTTAATCCAAGGCCTGTAATTTCACGGACTGCCTTAATAGTATTTACCTTATTATCACCAATAGCAGTTAAATGAAGATCAAATTCAGTCTTTTCTTCAGCTGCTGCTGCATCGCTAACGCCTGCTGCTGCAGGAGCTGCTGCTACTGCTGCAGCAGAAACACCAAATTTCTCTTCCATTTCTTTAATCAATTCTGATAAATCTAGAACTGACATAGAACCAATACCTTCTAATATGTCTTCTTTTGAAATAGCCATACTTTAATACTCCTAATAGTTTTAATTAAGTCTTATAAATAAATTATGCGGGTTTCTGATCTCGAACTGCCGCAATACCTCTTACAAATTTTGTTGGTACTTCGTTTAATGTACGAACAAATTTTGAAATTGGTGCTTGCATAGTTCCCATCAATATCGCTAATAATTCATCTCGACTTGGTAAAGAAGCGAGAGCTTTAATTGCTCCAGCATCTAATTTTTTATCTGGCATTGCACCTGTTTTGATAGTAAATAAATCATTTGTCTTAGCAAAGTCATTTAAAATCTTCGCTGCTGACACAGGATCATCAGATATCCCAAATAGTAAAGGCCCTACCATCTCTTCCGCTAATGATGAAAATGGAGTATTCTCAACTGCTCTTTTAACTAAATTATTCTTAAGAACTTTAAGATATACACCTGATTTTCTAGCTTCTGCCCTCAAATTAGTCATATCCTGAACGCCAACACCACGATACTCAGCAAGTATCATAGATTGAGCATTCTCGATCTGCTTACTAACTTCAGCTACTACTGCCTTCTTTTTATCAAGATTCAGACTCAAGGTCTTCTCCTTTCGTTAAATAAAAGTATCAGTTTCCTAATACCAACTAAAACGACGACCTCTATCAGGATATTATCCTTAAGGGGATTCGCCATCTGCGTAGGTTTAAATATCTAAATTAAACTTTCGTGCCTACGGTCTTTGACAACTTCACTGAAAAATATATCAGTGAACCCAAAGCTCTTTTTTGTGAAAATATGTCTCCACAAAATTCATAAAACCTAATTTAATAAGTTTGTTTGGTCTATTCGAACACCGACTCCCATCGAGCTCGATACCGATAATTTTTTTATAAATACACCTTTAACATCTTTTGGTTTTGCTTTACTAATTGCATCAACCAAAGCAGCCAAGTTTCCTTGTAATTGATCAGGACTAAATGAAGCTCTCCCAATTGTGCAATGAATAATTCCAGCTTTATCTGTTCTATATTGCACTTGTCCTGCTTTAGCATTTTTTACAGCTTTTTCAGTATCCGGTGTCACTGTACCTACTTTAGGGTTTGGCATTAATCCTCTTGGTCCTAATACCTGTCCTAATGTACCAACGATTTTCATAGCATCCGGAGTGGCTATTACTACATCAAAATCCATCACCCCTTTTTTAACTTGCTCTGCTAAGTCTTCAAACCCAACAATATCTGCACCAGCTTTTTTTGCTGCTTCTGCTGCTTCGCCCTGAGCAAATACTGCTACACGAGTTGTTTTGCCTGTTCCATTTGGAAGTACTAGAGCACCCCTAACTGCTTGATCTGATTTTTTTGAATCAATCCCGAGGTTTATTGCAGCATCTACAGATTCATCAAATTTAGCCTTAGCTGTTTCCTTAACTAAATTAAGGCCGTCTAATACTGGATATACCTTATCTCTATCAACTTTCTCTATTAAAGCTTTAATTCTTTTACTTGATGTCATTTCACTCCCTCCACTTCTATACCCATACTTCTTGCACTTCCTGCAATAGTTCTAACTGCAGCATCCATATCAGCTGCTGTTAAATCTGGCATTTTAGTTTTAGCAATTTCTTCTGCTTGTGCTCGAGTAATTTTCCCTACCTTATTTGTATGAGGAACCGGTGACCCTTTAGTTAGCTTAGCCGCTTTTTTTAGTAAAATTGAAGCCGGTGGTGTTTTCATAACAAAAGTAAAGCTTTTGTCTGAAAATGCAGTAATAACTACAGGGATTGGTAAACCTGGCTCAACTTTTTGTGTCGCAGCATTAAATGCTTTACAAAAATCCATAATATTTAATCCGCGTTGCCCTAAAGCAGGGCCAACGGGTGGGCTTGGATTTGCTTTTCCAGCCGGTATTTGAAGCTTTATATAACCCTCAATTTTCTTTGCCATTTCTCTACTCTCCTAAATTTTGGTTCAAACGCTTTTAAAAATTAAAAGCTCCCAAATAATTTTTAAACTTCTTTTTCTATCTGACCAAATGCAAGCTCTACAGGTGTAGCGCGGCCAAATATTACTACTGAAACCCGAAGCTTACTTTTTTCATAATCAATCGTATCCACCGTGCCAGAAAAATCTTTAAACGGCCCATCAATAACTCTTATTGACTCTCCTACCTCAAAAGTTAATTTTTGAGTTGGATTTTCTTTGCTATCATCCATTTTCTGTAAAATGATGTCGACTTCTTTATTTGTTATAGGTGCCGGCTTTGTCCCACTTCCGCCAATAAATGCTGTTACTTTAGGGTTGCTTTTTACTAAATGCCAACTGTCGTCATTCATTTCCATTTGCACCAATACGTACCCAGGATAAAGCCTTCTTTCACTTACTTTTTTTTGTCCTGATTTCATCTCAACTACTTCTTCAACAGGAACTAATACCTCACCGAATTGATCACTTATATCAGACATGGCAATCCGATCTAGTAGCCCCTTCTGAACAATTTTTTCATATCCAGAAAACGCTTGAACTGCGTACCAACGTTTTGATATTAAAGTATCATTTGTTTGAGCTGTTTGATCTGTTTGATCTGTTTGATCTGTTTGATCTGTTTGATCTGTTTGATCCAATATATCCATTACTCACCTCGCCCTAATAACAAATTTATAATATATGAAAAACTAATATCAATAAAAGCAAGAAAGATAGCCATGATTACAACTAAAACAAAAACTATCAAAGTCATTTGTACAGTTTCTTTCCTTGTCGGCCATACAACTTTCTTTCCTTCTGTAATAGCATCGCCCAAAAAACTAATAGCTTGCTGACCGTGTGGTGTTGTCCAAAAAACAGCAATAAATGCTCCTATGCCTGCTAATACAGATAAAACTCGGAGTACCGTAGGCTGTTCTGAAAGCATATAAAATCCAAACAAGCCAGCGCCTAAAAGTAAAAATGATAATCCTAATCTGATTTTAATATTCATTCCCACTTCACTTCCTTTTATTGGCAGGCCAGGAGGGCTTCGAACCCCCAACCCTCGGTTTTGGAGACCGATACTCTACCAATTGAGCTACTGGCCTAAGTTTAATCTTTACAATCTACTATTCAATAACTTTTACTACAACACCAGAACCAACAGTTCTTCCACCTTCACGAATAGCGAATCGCAAACCTTCCTCCATAGCAATTGGAGCAATTAGTGTTCCAGTAATTGATACGTTATCTCCTG
>Ga0209710_1000480_pt1 | contig 37300 bp, 37 predicted proteins | sample ArcticOcean_MG_C_5_FD_187436 | JGI IMG/M metagenome (GOLD analysis project Ga0209710, IMG submission 187436) | Marine microbial communities from western Arctic Ocean - ArcticOcean_MG_CB4_138 (SPAdes) (version 2) | ecosystem: Environmental > Aquatic > Marine > Oceanic | place: Arctic Ocean...
CCACGTTGATAGGCTGGATGTGGAAGCGCAGTAATGCGTGTAGCTGACCAGTACTAATAGCTCAATTGGCTTGATTTATGCACTGAAAAAAATTTTAATAAATTTAAAGATAGTTGATATTTTATTTTATAACCCCAACAAATTATCGTTGGGGTTTTTTTTTAACCTTTTGTTAATCCTGTAAATATTCAAATCAAATTTCTAGTTATGTGTGTATATTTTTAAATAAAAATTGATATTCTTATAAAGATGAAAAAAAAATCAAAGTTCTGCGATCTTTATTTTGGAAGAAATTTGATTTCTATCATTATGATTTTAGCCCTTTTAGAAAAAGAAAAAAATTATAATAAAAAGATTTTATATATCAGCAACAGTAAATTAAAAGGATATGCAAATCATCTTAATAAAAGTTTTTTAAATTTATTAGAAGATTTTCTTAAAAAATATTTTGATGAAATACATTATATAAATTATTCAAGAAATTTAAAGAAAAGAACACGAATAAGTAAAATATTTGAAAGGTCAAAAAACATAGAATTAAATGAGCAGAAAATTGATCTTAAAATAGACAATAATTATAAAGTATCCAATATTTATGCAGGTGGAGATGATTTTGAAAATTTATTATTAAAAAAACTTAATTATTTTCCTAAGTTTCATCTTATAGAGCACGGATATGGGCCTTTGAGAGACTCAATTTTTTTTAAGGTAAACCTCAAGGACATTTTATTTAACACTCTAGTTAAATTTTTTTATTGGATTAAACTTATCAGTTACTATCCAATTTCTTATTATAGTTATGTTGGTGTTCTTACAAAAAATATAAGTGATGATAAATTTATTAATTGTAATTTGATTAAAAAAAATAATAATTTAGAATTAGGTCATATTTTAAAAAAAATCTGCAAATACATTAAAGAAAAAAAAATTTTAAAAAAAAAAAAATTTAAATTTGTTCTTTTTAACTATTCATCTATTGTCATTTCAAAAAATAAAAAAGAGTTTAATAGTTTATTGAATAAAATTTCATCATTAATTGATAAAAAAAAAGAATGCGTCTTAATTAAAGGTCATCCAAATTATTTATCTTCCAAAACTGAAAATTTCATTAAATCTTTAATTAAAAATTTTAAAAAAAATAATATTAATTATATGATGATTAAAAATGACAATTTTTTAAAAATACTTCCTTCTCAAATTATAGTTGAGCTCCTTAGAATAAAAAAAATATTTTCTGATCTATCGACTGTTCCCTTTCACATGTCTTCTAATACTAGCTTGAAATGCTACATACCATTAGACTATTCAATTAAAAATGTGAGCCGCGTCATTTACATAACAAGAGATAAAAAATTTAAAGATTTTTTTTATAAGATAGGAAAAAATGTTAAATTTATAAAATAATAATAATTCCCTTATTTGTTTAAAGAAAATTATCAAAATGTTCTTACAATAATTATAAAGTTATATTTGTTTAGATTTTTTTTAATATAAATCTTATTGCATTTGAAAACTCAAGTTGGTCAATTTTATTTTGTATTTTATCTGAGTTTTTCTTTAAAAAGTTAGCAATTTTTGTCTTTTTATTTTCTTTTAAAAACGCAAATATATCACCAACATCTAAGCCTCTGAATTGAGTTTCCGCAATTTTTAAGCCAGCTTTTTTGGCCATAATATCAAAAGAAGATTTATTAAAATAAAATAAATGAGCAGGTGGTACTAATAAATTATTGTTATAACCTAAAAAATTAAATCCTAGAGAGTCTCTATTTGGAGTATAAATCAAAATTATACCATCCTTTTTTAATTTCTTTTTAAATTCTCTTAGTAGATTTGTTGGATTTTCTACATGTTCAATCACGTCAAAGGCTGTAATTACATCATATTTTTTTCTTGTTTCTGAAAGTGTCTTGAAGGTAACTAGATTAAGTTTTTTTTTTAACCAATATCTCAAATTGTCACTAAACTCAATTCCCTCTGCATTAAAATATTTCCTGGCTGTTTCAATAAAATAACCTGAACCACAACCAAAATCTAAAATTGAACCTTTTTTTTTGTATTTACGTAATATTCCAACACGCTCTTTTCCAAATCTTTTCATTCTATATTTTCTGTTCTCATTTATTGTTAATTTTGAAAGATAATGTTTATTACTATAAACTTCATTTAGATTTTTTGGTTGTAATCCAGCATAGCCCACGTCACATTTGAGACAAATATAAATTGGAATATTATATTTAGTTTGATAAAGCCTTCTTTTACTTGATTTACAAATAGGACATTTTTCAACTTTCTTGTTACCACTGCCATTGGAAACTTTCTTGGCTATAATCTTATTCTGCTTAAAAATTTTAGAATTAAAATTAATAGGCCTTAGTTGATTTAAATCTAGTTTCATTAGGTAATTAAATTTCTTTCATTATATAAAATCTTGAATATATAATTATTTAATATAATAGATATCAAATATTAATACAAACTTTAGTTAATTTGAAAAAAATAATTATATTAACCAGTCATGAACTTAGACATAAGTTTTTTGGATATTACTTAAATACACAGAGGGGTATTAAATTATTATATGTCGTTCATGAAAAAATGAATAAATTATCAGAGAATAAAAAATTCCAAAATTCTAATATTTTTAAAAAACATATTAATCACAGAAAAATTTCTGAAAAGAAATATTTTAGCAAATATAAAAATAAATATAACTCAATGTTTGTAAAAAAAGGAGCAGTTAATGAGGCCGCATTTATAGAAAAAATTAGATCTGATAACCCAGATTATATAGTGACATTTGGCTGCTCAATACTTAAAGAAAATTTTATTAAAAATTTTAAAAATAAGACCATAAATATACATCTTGGTTTATCACCTTATTATAAAGGATCGGGAACTAACTTTTTCCCATTTGTTAATGAAGAATTGCAATTTTTAGGCTCAACTATAATGAAAATTTCTAAAAAAATCGATGGAGGAGATATTATAAGTCAAGTGAGGCCAAAGATTTACTCATCTGATAAAATTCATGATATTGGAAATAGAATAATTTTAAAAACAGCAAAAGTGATAAAAAAAATAATATTATCTAAAAAAATAATATCTTATAAAAAAAGAGCCACTAAGAGATCCAGGTATTTTAAAAGAGAAGATTTTACAGTAAAGGTTTTAAAAAAGGCCATCAATAACTTAAAATTAGGCGCTGTAGATAGTTATTTGAAAAATGAAAATCAATTAAAAAAAAAATATCCAATTATAATAAAATATTAATATGACATCGATTGTTATGTATCATTATATTAGAAAATTTGACCATCAGATAAAAAATCTAAATTTTTTACATCAAAATAATTTTAATAAACAATTAAAATTTTTTAATAGAAATTTTGATGTATTTAGACTGTCAAATGACCTTGAAAAATTTGACTATAGTAAAAATAAAATTCTACTGACTTTTGATGATGGGTTAAAAGAACATTTATCTGTTGCAAGGATTTTGAAGAAAAAGAATATTAAAGGTATTTTTTTCATCTCATCAAAACCATTGATAGATAGAGATTTTTTGACTGTTCACAAAATACATTTAATCTTAGGAAAAAATAATGATGAGAAAATTAGAGAACTATTTCAGAAGTTCAACCTAATCAAACATTTAAAAAAAAAAAGTTTTGATGTTTTTTTAAATCAGAAAAATTTATTAAAAAAAATTAAAAATTTAAAAAAAAAGAACGAAATCTATTATAAAGTATGTTTAAACTTAATTTCTCAGAAACAACCTGAAATAATTGATAATTTATTTGATTATTGTTTTAATAAAAAAGAGCAAAAACAAATATTTAAAGATTTTTATTTAAATAAAAAGGATATTATGAAGATGATGAAAATGGGTATGGAAATTGGATCTCATGGTCACAGTCATAAAGTTTTATCCTTAATGAAAAAAAAAGATCAATTAAAAGATATTAAAAAATGTGTAGATTTTCTAAAAAAAATAGTTGGTAAACCAATTAATTTTTTTAGTTATCCTTATGGAGGAAGTAAGACTTACAATAAAAACACGCTAAGTGTTTTAAAAAAATTAAAGATCAAAAAAGGTATTAGTGTAGACAGTAGAAAATTGAATAAAAATGATAGTTTATTAGAAATACCGAGGTTTGATTGTAATGATTTTCCTTACGGAAAGGCTTTTATAAAAAATGAAAAAAAATAGATATATAGCTTTAATACCAGCAAGAAAAGGTTCGAAGGGCATTAAAAATAAAAATTTACTTAAAATAAAAAAGATTTCACTAGTTGAAATGGCAATTAAAAAAGCAAGAGCTTCTAAAAGGATAGATGAAATTTATTTATCTTCAGACTCTAAAAAAATTTTAGAAAAAGCTTTAAAATACCCAAAAGTTAAAATGCATCTGAGGAATAAAAAGTTTGCAAGTGATGAAGCTAGTTCAAAAGATGTAATAAGAGATTTTATTAAAAAATTTTCTCTTGATAGAATGAAAAATGTTTCTTTAGTATATCTACAACCCTCATCTCCGTTTAAGGGATCGCACCATGTAGACAGAGCGATTGAAGTTTTCGAAAAATTAAAAAAAAATACTCTTGTCAGTTGCTATGAGCCCACTGAGGATATTAAAGAAAAATTATTTAAATCATTGATTTTATCAAAAAATAGAAATATTAAGCCTCTTTATCAGCAAAATACTTTACAAACCAATAGACAAAAATTAGGAAAAATTTTTATACCCAACGGTGCAATTTACATTTTTAGAATAACTAATAATTTTCTTAAAACATACATTAATTTCAAATCATCCATTAGTTACATCATGAGAGAAAATGAAGTTATTGATATCAACAATAAAAAAGATTACGAAAAAGCAAAAAAACTAATTAAATAATTTCTTTAAAATATTTTTGATTAACGTCATCCCATAACATCTGGTTATGTAGCAATATATCAATAAATTTTTTATTACTTTCACCAATGCCAAAGTAACTGATTTTTTTAAATTTTTTATTACTATATTTATCTATTGCCTTTATTATTTTATTTTCTGAATAAGGGCAATTAATTATAGTTTTTATATTTACCCTTTTATTTTGTCTGCTACCCAAGTTTATACACGGTACTCCGTAGTATGGTGCCTCCACCACCCCTGAACTAGAATTACCTATGATTAAATTTGAATTTTTTAAAAATGTTAAGAAGTATTCAAATCTTATCGAGTGAAATTCTTTAAAACATGGATTTTTTTTTATTTTTTTTAAACTATCAATAATTATATGTCTTCCCTCATCATTATTTGGATGAATAACTATATAATTTTTTTTGCTTTTAATTAGAGAGTTTATGAAAATTTCTGAATCTTTTTTAAGATTTTTCAAATCTGTGGTGACAGGATGCATTATAGCTATTGAATACTTATCATAGTTGATATTATATCTTTTTTTAGCAGAATCTAAATTAGGTAAATTTTTTTTTAAAATTATATCTACATCTGGAGAACCTATTACAAAAATAGAGTTATTTTTTTCACCCATTTGTAATAATCTTTTTTTAGCAAATTTATTTGTAACAAAATGGTAGTTAGCTATTTTAGATATTGAATGTCTAATCATTTCATCAATAGTGCCAGTAAGTTCACCCCCTTCTATATGGCCTACTTTTATATTATTTAAGCAACTAACTATTGCACAAGCAAGAGCCTCACTTCTATCACCATGGACAACTACTAGATCAGGTTTAGTTTTCTTTAAAAAATTACTAAATTGGAATGAAGTTTTAGCAAAAATTTCATCCATTTTATTTTTATTTGATTGATTGTTTACTCTTACAACATTTTTTATTTTGTCTTTCAAAATCTCATGGTATGTGAGACCAAACTGTTTCAAGTTATGCATACCAGTGACATATAATATAATCTTAAATTTAGTATTTTTTTGAAGTTTTAATAAAATAGATTTTATTTTACCGTAATCTGCTCTTGTTCCAGTTATAAAAACTACTTTTTTCAAGATAAATCTCTTTTTTTAATTTGAAAATTTTTTAAAATTCTTTTTCTTACAATTTTTCCATAAAGATCAGTTAAATTATCTAAGTTAAAGTCACCATTTCCTGGTCTTTTTAAGCAAATATTATGCTTATTTAATTTTTCACCTTTTTCAATTGTTCTCATTGATACGACAGAAGAAAATGCAAATTTTATAGTAGACCTTTCAATAGAAACAACTTTCTTTTGTGAACCTCTTGACTGAAAAACTATCCTACTAGCTTTAACAAGATTTTTAAGTTCCTGATAATCCATTGAAGAAGATGCATCTGGACCTTTGTCTTTTTTTCTATCATTAATAAAATGTTTTTCTACAACACTTGCACCCAATGCAAATGCAGCAATACATGGGTAGATTGATTTGGAGTGATCAGAGAGTCCAACTAATGTGTTTGGAAAAGCCTTCTTTAATTCGGTTATACAGTCCAGCCGAATAAATTTTTCTGGGGTAGGATAAATGTTTGTACAATGTAATAAGACTAAAGGTATTTTATTTTTTTTTATAATATTTACTGATTTTTTAATTGAATTAATGGTGTTCATTCCTGTACTCATGATTATTGGAATCTTAAATTTTACTAAATAATTTATAAAGTTATAATTATTACATTCACCCGAGCCCACTTTAAAAGCTGGAACTTTAAACCTAGCTAGTCGATCAGCTGCTGCTTTTGAAAAGGGAGTACTAATAAAAATTTTTTTTTTACTTTGAACATATTGCATCAATTTAAATTCATCTTTTTCAGAAAGAGAACATTTTTTTATAAGATCGAAAATTGAAATACTTGCATTAACAGGTATAATTTTTTTTGCTTCAAATGACATTTCTTCTTCTGGTATATGTGTTTGGTGTTTTACAACTTCAGCACCAGCTAGGATTGCTTTATCAGCTAAAAATATAGCTTTATCTAAAGAGCCATTATGATTTATTCCAATTTCAGAAATAATCAGAGGTTCACAATTATCACCTATTAATCTATTTTTAATTTTTATATTTGTCATTTAAAAAATTATACTATACTTATTCATTTAATTTATAATCTGAAAAAAAAAATGATAAAAACCACCACTATGAGTAAAGATGAAATTACAAAGGAAATCAAACGTTTTGATGACTGGGAATGGGGATATAATCTTGGTGGTATTATTCAAAAGCCAAATAATCCAAAACATGAAGCTCTCCAGAAACTCAAGTTAAGTCATTTGTTTAATGGTCTTAGATCGACTTTAGGCATGTCGGATGATGAAAAAAAACCTTTAAGAGGATTAAAGATATTAGATGTAGGATGTGGTGAGGGTATTTTTTCAATAGCAGCCAGGCGGCTGGGTGCAGAATATGTATTAGGAATTGAACCAAGAGCTGAAAAAGTTGAGCAAGCAAAATTTATCTGTCGTGCGCAACAAATAGACTCAGTGGAATTTAAGCAAATGAAAGTAATGGAAATCAACGAACAAATGGGCCAATTTGACATTGTCCTTTTTATAGGAGTCCTTTACGTCATGGAAAGACCGTTTGAAGCGATAGGTAAATTATCTGAGGTTACAAAAGATATATTATTGATTGATACTGAGCTAATCCCAATAGATTATCCAATTTTAGCTTTAAAAGAATCTTTACCTAATGTTGCATATAATACTTTTGATTCTGGTTTAACTTTTACCCCGTCTTCGGACGCAGTTTCTTCTATGCTTAAATACACTGGCTTTAAAGAACCAAAAAAACTTTTTGCAAAAGGCAAAAATTGGAAAGCTAATTCATATACTCGTCATTACCTTACTGGGCATAGGGGAGCATTTATAGCAAGAAAGTCGCTTGAAGCCTTACAAAATAGGTTATGGCCTAAGGGTGCCCTACATCCACCTAACCGTGTCCATAGTGCTTTATTTCGTGCTATAATAAAACCTCGTTTTTTTATTTCATCGATAGGGAATGAAATTCGTAAGTTTATCAATTTATTTCAAAGAAAATAAATAGTGAAAGAAAAAGTAAACAATATTATCAAAACCAGTTTCGAAGAAAGCATAAAACTTAAGTCGGAAATTCTTAATTCTAATTTACTTAATCAAATTGGAGAGGTTGGTCTATCATTGATTGATTGTTTACAAAATGGTGGCAAAGTATTTTTTGCTGGAAATGGAGGAAGCTTTGCAGACTCTCAGCATCTTGCAGCAGAATTTACCTCGAGGTTTTTATTTGACAGGGGTGCCCTTCCAGCAATTGCACTTGGAACTAACAGCTCCAACATGAGTGCAATTAGTAATGATTATGATTATAAAAATATTTTTTCAAGAGAACTGTCTGCACTGGCTTCTAGTAAAGATTTATTTATTCCGATCACTACCTCAGGCAATAGTAAAAATCTTATTGAAGCAGTTAAAGCAGCTAATGATAAGGGATTAAAATCAGTAGCATTGACAGGGGCCACTGGAGGGGCTTTGGTTAAATTATGTGAGTGTATTAAAGTACCATCAACTAAAGTTCCCAGAATACAAGAATGTCATATTTTGATTGGACATCTTTTGTGTCAGATAGCTGAAGAAGGAATATTTAAACCAAAAGACTAGCAGAATGGAAAAACCAGAAGTCTATAAAGATCTATTTTATCAAGCAATGAGAATTAGGTTGGTAGAAGAAAAAATTATTGAATTATATCCAAGTGACTTAATTCAAAGCCCAGTTCACTTATCTATTGGACAAGAAGCAGTCGCTGTTGGTGTTTGTGCAAACTTAAACTCAGATGACTGGGTTTTTATAAATTATAGAGGTCATGCTTTTTATTTTGCAAAGGGCGGACCTATGCCTGAATTTTTTGCAGAGTTGATGGGTAAAAAGGATGGTCAAAGCAAAGGGAAAGCTGGGTCAATGCATTTAGCATCACCTAAGCAAGGGATCATGGGAGCTTCAGCTATTGTTGGTTCTACAATTCCTCATGCTGTTGGAGCTGCTTTAATGTCTAAAATTAAAAATGAAAATAGAATTTTTGTAACTAATTTTGGTGACGGAGCTCTTGAGCAGGGTGTGTTTCATGAGTCTTTAAATTTTGCCTCTCTTAATAAAGTTCGTATTTTATTTTTATGTGAGGATAATAATCTTGCCGTTCATTCACCTAAATCTGAGAGACAATCCTTTTCTTTAGAGTCTCTAGTTGCCTCATATGGCATTCCTTTTTATGAAATTGAAGAAGGTTATGATTTTCTTAAGGTTCAACAAAAATCAAAAATTGCAATTGATGATGTAAGAAATTCTAATAGACCAGTTTTTTTAAAGATTAATACTGCAAGATATAAAGAACATGTTGGACCAGGAGAAGATTTTTCAGCTGGATATAGAAATGAAAATGAGATCAATAAATGGAAAAAATTAGACCCACTCATAACCAATAAAGAACTTTATTCAGAGTTTTTAGGGAAAATAAATAAAGAAATTGAGGATGCAGTAAAGTTTGGGATTGATTCTCCTCTTCCTGGTAAGAAGGAGCTTTTATCTGATGTCTAAAACCTATAAAGCTTCTATTGCAGTGGCCATGCAAGAAGCAATGGATAATAATCCCCATTCATTGATTATTGGTCAAGGTGTAACAGACTTTAAGGGTATATTTGATACGATCATAGGTTTTGCTGATAAATATCCAAATAGAATTATTGAAACACCCTTAGCAGAGGATTCTGTTGCTGGAATTTGTATTGGAGCTGCATTAAATGGCGGTTACCCAATAAATACTCATATTAGAGCTGACTTTGGATTACTTATTTTTAATCAATTAATTAATTTAGCTGCTAAATATAAATATATGTTTGGTGGTTTATTTGAAATTCCAAGCATGTACCGTATGGTTATTGGAAGAAGTTGGGGTCAAGGTGCACAACATTCTCAAAGCTTGCAATCTTTAATGGCTCATATTCCTGGATTAGTAGTGGTTATGCCAGCAGACCCCAAATCTATTATTGAAAGTTATAGGTATGCAGTTCAAGAACATAAAGGGCCAGTTGTAATGTTAGAGCATAGATTGCTTTATGAATTAAGTTTTGAGGACGATAATGCGGAATTATCACACCCTCTTTTTGGATCAAAATTAGAGAGAGAAGGTTCCGATATAACCATTATAGCTACTTCAGTAATGGTTCTTGAAGCTAAGAGAGCTGCGGACCATCTTAAAAAAAATGGTGTATCCGTTGAATTAATCAACCTTCATTCTATTTCTCATCCTGATAAAGAAATGATATGTAAAAGTGTCAAAAAGACCGGAAAAATGCTTATAGCTGATACCTCTTGGCCAGAATATGGAGTTTCTGCCGAAATGAACAGAATTATTAATGAATATAACCCATCAGTTCTTAAAGCTCCAACTAAATCAATGGGAATGGTTTCTACACCTTGCCCAACAGCAAAAGCTCTTGAGGATATGTATTATCCTGATGTTTATGACATATGCAATACAGTTAATAAAATGGTGAACGGTGATGGCTCAGTAATAGATCTTCCCAAAAAAGAATCTATGACAGATTTTTATAAACATTTTAAGGGCCCATTTTAATGGCTCAATCAATAGATTATACACGTCTAACAGTTAGCCCTAAGCTAAACAAGATTGATTTAGCAGCCGATTTTTCCAAATTTTTAGGCCTACAAAATATATCCAAGTATATGTGTAAGCCCACGTCTCTAATTCTGAATCAGGTCGATGTGGAAACTCATCAGAGTTTACTTGCTAACGTACGAAAGAAACTTGCATCTAACATGAAACCTTCGGGAATAGATTACCATCAAAAATGGGAAGATGGTTGGGGTGAGAATTTATCTGAATTTTGTCGTACTGGAAGTATTGAGAGCCTCTACCCTTTTTATATTAAAAATAATAAATATTTCAGATTTTCAAAAAACTACTACACATCTGAAAACAATTATTTTGAGGTCGATCTCGCAAAAACAATTATTAATTATTATTTTGACAAGTACTTTACCAAATCGAAAACGATTATTGATCTTGGTAGTGGAAGTAATCATTATGTGATAGATTTGAGCTTACGTAATATTAAAAAGGATTTTTTTGCTTTAGATTGGTCAAAAAACTCTGGCAAAATAATTGAAGAAGCAAATAAAAGATTTTCTACAAATATTAAACCTGTACATTTTGATATGTTTAAACCATTCAATCAGAACTTTAAATTTAATAAATCAACTTCAGTTTACACTGTTGGATCTCTTGAACAATTGGGTAATTCCTATGAAAAAATTTTATCTTGGTTTTTAAGTGGTGATTTTGATTGTGTTATGAATATCGAGCCAATTTATGAATTCTATGATCTTGACGATCCGTTTGACGTAGTTGCTGCTGAGTATATTGAAAAGCGCAATTGGTTAAAGGGCTATTATAGTGCTTTAATGAACCTGGAAAAAAATGGTAAAATTGAAATACTTGAAAAATTTAGACTATTTGGATCTTTGTATCATGAAACATATAACTTTATAGTTTGGCGAAAGATTTAATGTCTGGTTTTGAATTATCAAAAGCGCGTTGTCTAATTTCAGGAACATCATCTGGGGTCGGAAAGTTTCTAAGCACAAAATTACCTTTTGCTGAAAGGTATGACAGATCTGCACCTATTTCTAATTATAAAAACCAAACTTATGACGCAATTATCCATTGTGCTTATGGTGACGGCTTTTTAAAAGGACATAAAAATATATATGAACAATCAAAATCAAATATTCGCTTGGTAGAGGATTTGTGTGATATCAATTGTGGTGTATTTATTTTCTTTTCATCAATTGATGTTTATCCCAGAGGATTTAGTGGAAGCTTATCTGATTTTGAATTAGGTTCAGGGGAGATGCTCAGTAGGCACGCATTTTTTAAAATAATTGGGGAGTCGATTATAGGGTCTAAGGTCAAACAGCATCTGATTTTGCGTCCTTCTCTAATGGTGGGGAAAGATGCTCGAGCCAGTACGTTTGTAAATATTGTAAGAGGAAGCAAAGGACCGTTCACATTGGCAAAAAAATCTCGATTTAACCTAATTACGCATGACCAGGTATTGTTCTGTCTTCAAGCAGCGTTAGCCACAAAAACAAAAGGTGCGATTAACTTATGTTCAGGACTCGAGCTATCTTTAGATGAAGTAGCGCGCCACGTTAGTAATGACAATATATCGTGGGGTCGGTTTGAATATCAAACACCAAAAATTGAAGGTTCTAACACGGTTAAATTTTTTGGGGGAGTTGAAAGTAATACTAGCGATCTGATTTCTACAGTCCTTAGTTGGTAAAGAGGCTAGCAAAAGCAAATAATTAGATTTATTAATATAAACACTGTGTTATATATAAATATGTTACAAGCTTCAGACTATAGCCTTTTAAAAAAAATATATTATAAAAATAAAAAAAAAATTTCCATAAATAAAAATCATAAAAAAACTAAAGTTTTGGATAAAGACAAACATAATTTAAATATGTTAAACCAAAATGGTTTTTGTATTTTAAAAGGTGTTTTTTCAAAAAAATATATAGATGAACATCGATCAGATTTTCAAAAACAAATTAGATTATTGAAGAACATATCGATACCAAGGGATTTAACAAAACAAACAAAAAAAAAAGAAGAAATTTTTCTTCCAAAAATAAAAAAAAATTTGTTCGATTTAGGAGAAAAAAAATTTAAAAATTATACTGACAGTATCAAAATCAAAGATCCTCTTATTAATTTACCAAGATTTTTAGATATAGTTCTTAATAAAAGAATTATTTCGATTTGTTCGAATTATTTTGGATACAAGCCTTATCTTACTTTTTTAAAATGTTTTAAGTCATATGCAAATAATCTAAGCGCTCATGACACTCAACATTTTCATATAGATGAAAGCTCTATTAAATTACTAAAAGTATTTTTATATCTAAATGATGTTAACTCTAAAAAAGATGGACCCTTTTATTATATTAAAAAGTCATTCTTAGATGCTAAAAAAAAATGGGGCTTAAGACTTAGATGGGATGAGAAGTATCTTAAATCAATTTATAATAAAAAGAACTTTGTGCCAATTTTAGCCAAAAGAGGGGATGTAATCATTGCCAATACTGTAGCATTTCACAAGGGGTTAAAACCAATTAAAAAAAATAGAAATATACTAATTTTGAACTATGGACTACACATGGATTATTCACTTAACAATAAACCAGATATTAAAGCAAAGATTTCAAAAAAAGATTATAAATTGCAATCAAAAGAAAATCGTATAATTTTAGATTTACTAGAAAAAGTTAATTAAAAAATACAAATAGTGCAGATTATTTTAGATAAGTAAATTCCTGCCTTTTTTTTAACTAACTTTTTTGAAACTCTACTTTTAGGTTTTAATTATTATGTTAGATCAAAATATTAAAAATTTCTTTAAAAATAAAAACTGTTTAGTCACTGGCGGTACTGGGATGATAGGGAGGGAGATAGCTTCAATTTTAATTAATGCCGAAGCAAATGTCAGGGTAATATCTTTAGATAAACTAATAATCCATGACAAGATTGATCATGTCTATGGTGACTTGACTAATTTTGAGTTTTGTAAAGAGCAAACAAAAGATATGGATTGTGTTTTCCATGTTGCTGGTATCAAAGGCTCTGTTAAAGTAACATTAGAAAAGCCAGCCAGTTTTTTTGTTCCTTTATTAATGTTTAATACTAATGTTTTGGAGGCTTCTAGAATTAATAATGTTAAAAAATTAGTTTATACTAGCTCTATTGGTGCTTACTCTAGTAGCGAGGTATTTATTGAAAGTGATGATGAGGATCAAGGGCCACCAATGGACATGTATCCAGGCTGGGCTAAAAGAATGGCAGAAATGCAAATTAAAGCTTATCAAATTCAACACAACCTAGAAGATTATTCTATTGTAAGACCCTGCAATGTTTATGGCCCTGGTGACAATTTTGATCCTGAAAATGCAATGGTTATACCTAGTTTAATGTCTAGAATAAAATCTGGTGAAAATCCAATGCGTATATGGGGAGACGGTTCAGCTATAAGAGATTTTGCTTTTGCTAGGGACGTTGCTGAAGGAACTATCCAAGCCTTATTTCACGGTACTAAAGGTAAATATTTAAATCTCGGCAGTGGAAAAGCAGTAACTATTAAAGAGCTTGTAGAAACCCTTAGTTTTTTTTTAGACTTCAAGTATGAATTTGATATATCTAAATCATCAGGTTGGCCTAAAAGACTTATGGATATATCTCTAGCTAGAGAAATGATTGGTTATAATCCCAGCACTTCGCTAAAAGATGGACTTAAGGAAACATGGAAATGGTTTTTAAACAATGGAGATGAGTATAAATTTAAGAAAAATTATTTTAAAGAATGAAAAAAAATAAAATAGCTTTTATAACAGGAATAACTGGTATGGTTGGCTCTCATTTAGCTGATTATATTATTAAAAATACTGATTGGAATATAGTAGGGTTGATAAGATGGAGAAGCCCTTTAGATAATATTTCACATTTACTTAAGGATATTAATGAAAATGGAAAAATTAGACTAGTCTATGGAGACTTAAAGGACAGTATATCCATTGATAAAGCTGTAGAGGAGGTTAAGCCTGATTATGTTTTTCATCTAGCAGCTCAGTCTTTTCCCAAAACAAGTTTTGATGCCCCGCTAGACACAATGGATACTAATATTCAGGGAACTAATAGAGTTTTAGAATCGTTAAGAAAGTATGCCCCTGAAGCTTGTATACATATATGCTCATCATCAGAAGTTTTTGGTCGAGTTCCAAAAGATAAATTGCCAATTGATGAAGAATGTAATTTTCATCCAGCTTCACCATACGCAGTATCAAAAGTTGGAACAGATCTTATAGCTCGTTTTTATGCTGAAGCCTATAATATGAAAGTTATGTCAACTAGGATGTTTACTCATACTGGACCTAGAAGAGGTGATGTTTTTGCCGAATCATCTTTTGCAAAACAAATAGCTTTAGCAGAAGCAGGATATGCAAAACCAGTTATTAAGGTAGGTAATTTGAAAAGCTTAAGAACGATTGCCGATGTAAGAGATGCTGTTAGAGCATATTTTATATTATTGACTGTAAATCCTATAGGTGGTGAATATTACAATATTGGTGGAACTCATAGTTTGAAAATAGGTGAACTTTTAGACCACCTTATATCTATCTCTTCTATTAAATCAGATTTAAAAATTGAATTAGATCAATCAAGATTACGACCAATTGATGCAGATCTTCAAATACCCAATACGAAGAAATTTCAAGATCATACGGGTTGGAAGCCAGAAATATCATTTGAAAAAACTATGTTAGATCTTCTTAATTATTGGCGTAAAAAAGTAAAAAATGAGGGCAATAACTTCCTTTTAAGATAACAACAATGTCTTTTAATTTCAAAAAAACCTACTCCACACCTTTCTTTGACATCGAAGAGGGTCTTGATCCAAACTATCCTGATACCCAACCTTATTATAGGTTAACAGGCTTTGACTCTGTAATTTGTTGTGCAATGACTATGAAAGGAGAATTTGTCATGGTAAAGCAATTTAGACCTAATATTGATGAATATTCATTAGAATTTCCCGCAGGTGGTTTGCTTAAAAATGAAAAACCAATAGAGGCAGCAAAAAGAGAGTTTTTAGAAGAGACATCTTTTTCTTTAGATTTTATTTATCTTGGTGATTTTAGATTGATGATGAATAGAACAAATATAAAAGAACATATATTTTTTGGTCTTAATCCAAAAAATATTAATCAATCTATTCCTGAAAAAGGGATCAAGGTTCACTTGGTAAAGAGACAGGACTTAACAGAATTATCTATTTCAGGAGGCTATAAGCAATTGGCAGGTCTTGGTATTATTCAATTAGCATCAAGTTGTTTGGGACTGAATATTATTAGTGAATCAATGGAAACAATCTTAAAAAAATTTAAAGCAAAGCAAAATGATGAAAGTTGAAAAAACAGATTTAGAAGGAGTTTTGATTATAGATCCACCTACAAATTTTAAGGATTTTAGAGGGAGCTATATAGAACTTTATAATCAAGCTTTATATAAAAGACATGGAATTACACAAGACTTTATTCAAGATGATATTTCAACATCGGGACATAATGTACTTAGAGGCATTCATGGTGATGCATCAACCTGCAAACTTGTTTCATGTTTATATGGTGAATTTTACTTAGTAGTAGTAAACAACAATCCAGATTCATCACAATATAAACAATGGCAATCTTTTAATTTATCTGATGTAAATAGGAAGCAAGTTTTAATACCTCCTATGTATGGAAATGGTCATCTAGTGTTATCAGATGTAACTATTTATCATTATAAGCAAACAACTCAATATAATAGAGAAGGTCAATTTACAATAATGTGGGATGATCCAGAATATGATATCAAGTGGCCTGTAAAAAATCCAATTCTCTCTAAGAGAGATGGTGGCTGATGGTAGATAAAAATTTTTATAAAGGCAAGAATGTTCTTGTAGCTGGAGCTTCAGGATTTGTTGGCACACATCTTACTAAGAAATTAAGTGATCTTGGTGCAAATATAGTTGGCTCTTATTTAAACCGAATGCCAAATCAAGATCTGCCAAACGTAAAATTTATTAAATCTGATTATACTAATTATCAAGACTGTCTAATGGCTACAAAAAATATAGATTTTATTTTTATGGCCGCTGCCAATACTTCTGGTGCTGCGGTAATGGAAAAAACTCCATTAACTCACTTAACACCAAACGTTGTTATGAATTCTCAGATATTAGCTGCCGCCTATGAAAATAATGTTTCTAAATTTTGCTTTATAAGTAGTAACACCGTTTATCCAGTTACAGACTTTCCTGTCAAAGAAAATGATGTCAATTATGAATTTTTTTCTAAATATTTTGTTGTTGGATGGATGAAGTTATTTTCAGAGATGATGAGTCAAATGTATGCAAACCATATTAAGAATCCAATGAGAACCTTGGTTATTAGACCAGGCAACCTTTATGGACCTAATGATAAATTTACATGGAAAGAGTCAAAAGTTATTGCTGCGCTAATTAGAAAGAGTGTTGAAAGACATGATCCATTTTTAGTATGGGGTGATGGAAATGATTTAAAAGATTTTTTATATATAGATGACTTTATTTTAGGTTTATTAAAAGCATTTGAAACAACCAATGATTTTGAAGCAATCAATATTGCATCAAGCATTCCAGTAAATATAAAAGAAGTCTTAAAAGTAATTTTAGAGACAGATGATAATCAGTCAGCGAATGTAAAGTATGACTCTTCCATGCCAACAATGCTACCTAAGCGACTCATTAATACTGATAAAATTAGAGAAAAATGTGATTGGAAACCACAAATTTCCTTGAGACAAGGATTAAAATTGACTATAGACTGGTATAAAGAGTTTTACAAAGACACCACACCAGAAAATAAATATGATAATCTCTAGAACACCTTTAAGAATTTCTTTTTTTGGAGGAGGAACAGATTATCCCGTTTGGTATGAAAAAAATGGTGGAATGACCTTAAGCTCAACAATTAATAAATACGCCTATATAACAGTCAGAGAACTACCACCTTTTTTTGAATATAAACATGTAATTCAGTATTATCTTAAAGAACAGGTTAATTCTCTCGAGGAAATTAAACACCCTGTTGTTAGAGAGGCTTCTAAGTTATTAGATATTAAAAAGGGCATAGAAATGGTTTATAATGCAGATTTACCCTCTAGATCTGGATTGGGCTCAAGCTCTACTTTTACAGTGGGGTTTCTTAATGCTTTATATGCTTTCAAGAACCAGATGGTAACAAAAAGAGAGCTTGCATTAAATGCTATAAACCTAGAGCAAAATATAATTGGTGAGGCGGTGGGTTCTCAAGATCAAACAATGGCTGCATTTGGAGGTTTCAATGTAATAGAGTTTAATAAGCATAAAACTTTTCAAGTTCAAGAGATTTTGATTTCAGAGGAGAGACTCCAATCTCTTGAAGAAAATTTAATATTATGTTTTACAGGATTTTCTAGAACTGCTGAAAAAATAGCCAAATTTCAAATTGAGTCTACTCCATATAAAGAAAAAGAATTAAATATGATGATAGAAATTGTAAATCAAGCTAAAGAAATAATAACCAATAGCAAAATATCAATGGATGAATTTGGAAAACTTTTAAATGAACAATGGTTTTTAAAAAAAAGTTTAACAGAATATATTTCCAATCCAGCCATTGATGATATTTATAATACAGCGATCAATGCAGGTGCTATTGGTGGAAAGCTTCTTGGAGCAGGGGGTGGTGGTTTTATGCTTTTTTACGCTAAAAAAGAAAATCATCAAAAGATAAAAGAAAGTCTTAATAATAAGCTCATTGTCCCATTTAGATTTGAAAAAACTGGCTCACAAATAATATATTTTTCACATGACTAAGTTTTTAATTTGTAAAATATGAAATGAATTTAAATTATAAAAGAGATATTCAAGCTTAATGACTAAAAATCTTTTATTATCAATTGTAACTACTAATAAAAACGATCTCTATCACGAAAATCAATTACAGCGAACAAAATTTATTTTAAATTATTTTATATATTCACTTAAAAAAATGAATGCTGTGAATAAGGTTGAGTATTTAGTTGTCGACTGGGGCTCAAATGAGCCTCTGTCAAACTATTTTAACAAAGAAATCTTGATGTGTCCTGCAATAAAGTTTTTAAACGTTCCGAAGGAAGAAACTGCAAAATGTGAATTAACTTTTGATTACACCAAAGCTATAAATATAGGTATCGAGAATAGTTTGGGTAAGCACGTAATGTTAACAGGTTCCGATGCATTTTTCCCCCTCTCTGTTTTTAATAACTTGCTAAATCTTTTAGAAAAACCTGAACTATTTGGACTTACGGGTGATGAATATAAACTAGTGCCAAGAAAATTTCTTGAAGATGATTTTTTTATTTATGAAAAAAATATGGAAACAGTAGATCTGTATTTTCAGAGTTTAAATCACTCTGCCTTACCACACCCTGATTTCCCTTTAAATGGTGGTGGGGGAGCTGGTGGGAATATGCTAAAAAAAAAGCAATGGTTACAGATAGGTGGTTGTAAGGATACAAAACAACATAATAGAGGACAAGATATTGTAAATTTTCACGAAACCTCAAAGTTTTGCTCACATATTGATACAGCTACTTTCGGTTCTTTTCTTCTAAAGTTGCCAAGAACCAAGCTGGGTTTTCGTAAGACACAGGTAATAAATGAAAACGAACTTGACTACTTAAGTTTCGAAAAAAATGAAAAAGTCATAAATTCTAATAATATTAAAAAAATAGACAGCTTAAACCCCTCATCAAAAAACCTTGAATTCAATATAGAGACTTCCTCTGAGAGCAAAACCCCAATCACTGCAAAGGAAATTATAAGAACTATAATTGATTGTAGTTCATTGACAGATTTTTCAGGGGTAAGCTTGAATAGTAAAGATATTAAGTTCATTTTAAAAATGAAAAAAATCATCAAGACGAATAAGTTGAAAAATATCATCTTTGATAAAAAACAAGCTACCCGCTTTATTGTATATCTTGCAAGGAGCATTCCTGATCTAAAATTCATTATATTTATGAATCCAAAAAAAAATACTTCTGTGGAGGTGCTTAAGTTTCGTGCTTTACTCACAGCTAGTATAAATCGAAAAAAACCCCGACATTATGGACACATTAAAGTCGTGAATTTTGAGCAAGATGTTCTTAAATTTTTTAATAAATCACAGGATGTTTGTATAATGCAGGATTTTTCCACAGATAATCTACTTCATTTTAAAAAGGAATTTAGCTCAACTAAAATTAATGCTATTCGAAAATTAATGAGCAGCACTAATACTACTGTGTATAGTATCGAGGATGAGTCCGACGCAAATCAGAAAAATTCAAAAATATTAGAATCTGATATTTTTATAAATTTCTTAATTTATACTTTGATAATCTTGCGTAAAGTAAAGAGGGCTTTAAGGTACTAAAATTTGAAAAAAAATAATAAAATTGATCTGGTTATTTTGGCGGGAGGAGAAGGAAAAAGAATTAAAAAATTTCTCAAAGGGATTCCTAAACCTTTATATAAATTCAATCAAGTTCCTTTTTTACAATTATTACTAAACTATTATGCAAAATATCCCTTTGAAAATATTTATATTATGTGCGGGTATAAAGCAGATAAGATTTATAAGAAGTTTAATAATAAAAATATTAATTTTATAAAAATAAAATGTTTCATTGAAAAAAAACCATTAGGGACAGGTGGGGCATTAAGAGGATTAAAAAAAATTATTAAGAATGATTTCTTTTTAGTTAATGGAGATAGTTTTTGCGATGTTAAGCTAAATAAGTTTTTTTTTAAACCAATAACTAGTAATACAATTTTTTTAACTCAAAACCATAGTTATAAGAGTAATAAAAAATTATCTAATTTATCAATTAATAAAAAAAAAAATATTTATTTTAGAAAAAAAGGAAATCTGATGAATGCTGGAATATATCTCTTTAAAAAAAGAATACTAAATCAAATAAATTTGAAAACATATTCAATAGAAGATGAAATAATTCCAGATCTTATTAAAAAAAGAAGTTTAGATGGAATCTACACAAGCTCCCTCTTTATGGATATTGGAACTGAAAGTAATTTACATAAAGCTAAGAAAGTATTGCCAGCATTCTTTAAAAAACCTGCAGCGTTTTTTGATAGAGATGGAGTTATAAACTACGATACTGATTATGTTTATAAAATCAAAGACTTTAAATTTAAAAAAAATATTTTGACTGCTTTAAAGTATTTAATTAAAAAAAATTATTATATTTTTATAGTTACTAATCAAGCGGGTGTAGCCAAGAAAAAGTTTTCATTAAATAATTTTTATAAATTGCATCAATATTTGAAATATTATTTAAACCAAAAGAATATCAATTTCGATTCTGTAGAATATTGCCCATATCACAAAAATGCTATACTTAAAAAATTTAAAAAAAATTCTATTTATAGAAAACCAAATAATGGAATGGTTAAAAAGATTAAGCGCAATTGGCTACTTAAAGATAAAAAAAGTTTTATGATAGGTGATCAAATATCTGATAAAAAATGTGCAAAAAAAAGTAAGTTATATTTTGAGTTTCCTAAGGAGAACATTTTAAAACAAATTAAAAAATTAACACAGTAATGAAAATTTTTTTTGATCATCAAATTTTTACTCTACAGAAATTTGGAGGAGTCTCAAATTATATTGTGAATTTAGTTAAACATTTAAATTTAAAAAATGAAGCATTAATTATTTCATTATTTTACAAAAACCATTATTTAAAAAAAAGCAACTTCGGAAAGAAGTTTTTTTTCTACAACAGAATAGGATTTTTAAACAAATATGTTGGTAAAATTAATAAAGCGTATTTTGAATATTATTTAAGGGCTAATAATCCAGATATAATTCATCACACTTATTTCAATGAAAAAATATTTTATAACTCAAAAGCAAAAAAAGTTATTACAGAATATGACCTAATAAAAGAAAAGTTTTATAAAAACAAATATAAAGATCAAATTGAATACAAAAAAAAATTATTTGAAACTATAGACCAAGTTATTTGTATATCTGAAAATACAAAAAAAGATTTGCTAAAAGAATATAGTATGGATGCGTCTAAAATTTCTGTTATTAATTTAGCGGTAAATAAAGATAAGAGTTTTAGAACAAGACTTTTGAATGTAAGACCTTTCATACTTTATGTTGGAAATAGAGAGCGATATAAAAATTTTATAAATGCCATCAAAGCATATTCAATATCCAATAAATTAAAAAAAGATTTTGATTTTGTATGTTTTGGAGGTGGAAAATTCACAAAATCTGAAGAAAATTTATTTAAGGAGTTAGAAGTTGACAGAAGCAGATTTCATTTTTTTGATGGTGATGAAGAAGATTTAAATTTTTTTTATCACAAAGCTAGATTATTTATTTTTCCATCATTATATGAAGGATTTGGATTGCCGCTATTAGAGGCAATGAATATGGAGTGCCCAGTAATATGCAGTAATACTAGTTGCTTTCCAGAAATAGTAAATAATGCAGCAATATTGTTTGATCCTGCAAATATAGACTCTATAAAGTTTCAGATAGAAAATACTATTTATGATGAAGGGTTGTTGATTAATTTAAAAGATAAAGGAAATGAGAACCTTTCAAAATACAGTTGGGAAAAATGCTCATTAGAAACAGAGCAACTCTATAAAAAAATAATTTAGTTTATGTTAGAAAATTTTTTTAAACCGGTAGTAAATATTCAATTGCTGAGATTAGGCTTAAAACAGGATGGAGGATATTTTGTACCTAGTAAAATTATAAAAAAAAGTAAAAAAATTATTTCTTGTGGACTTGGACCTGATTGGTCATTTGAAAAGAATTTAAGAAAAAAAAATAAAGATATAGAGATAGTTTTTTATGATCATACTATTAACTTCATTTTTTGGCTAAAAAATGGAGTTAATTCTCTTTATTATTATATCAGGTACAAAAATAATTTTAAAAATGTGTTTAAATTTTTAGATTATAAATATTTTTTTAGTCAAAATAAAATTACCCATAAAAAATTCAAAATTACGGCAACAAATAATTTTAAAAAAAAGGAAATTTCACTTAATCAAATACTTAAAAACGAATTAAATAATTTGATATTAAAAATAGATATAGAGGGGGATGAATACTTGGTATTAGAAGATATAGTAAAACATCAAAAAAAAATAAATTGTCTTATTATCGAATTTCATAAAATAAATAAAAATAAGAAAAAGATAAAAAGATTTATTAAAAAGATTAATTATCTAAAAAATTGTAATATTTCTCCAAATAATTCTGTTGAGGCTGATGAAAAAGGAGACCCACGAGTGCTTGAAATTATTTTTATAAACAAAAAATTTTTATTAAAAGAAGATTTTAAAAGAAAGATAAGTTTAAGGTATTTACCTAATAACCCTTATAAAAAGAAAATAATAATTAACTTTTAATGATATAAATGAAATTAGCACCAATAGCATTATTTGTTTACAACAGGCCAGAAACTCTAAGCAAAACGTTAGAGTCATTACAAAAAAATGTTTCTATTGAAAAAACAGATATTTATATTTTTTCTGATGGCCCAACTAAGAATAAAACAGATAAACAAAAAGTTAATAAGGTAAGAAAAATTATTAAGAATATAAAAAACCTAAGAATAAAAAAAAAAATTTTTTATAAAAGAAATAGAGGACTAAAAAAAAATATCATTAATGGAATAAATTATATTTTTAGAAATCATTCTAAAATTATTGTACTTGAAGACGATTTACTAGTGGGTCAATATTTCATTAAATATATGAACCAATCATTAAACTTTATTAGAAATAAGAAAAATATTTGGCATGTGAGCGCCTGGAACTACCCAATCAAAGCAAATAATAAAAACTTACCTAATACTTTTTTGTGGCACCATATGAATTGTTGGGGCTGGGGTACTCACAAAAAAAATTGGACGAAATTAATATTAAATCCTAATTTTTTTGTTAAAAATTTTTCAAATAGACAAATTCATCTTTTTAATTTGGAAGGGAAGATTAATAACTGGTCTCAATTAATAAGAAATTATGAAAAAAAACTAGATACATGGGCAATTTTTTGGAATGCAACAATATTTTGGAATAAAGCTTTGTGCCTTAATCCAATTCAAAGTCATGTAAAAAACATTGGGTTAAATAAAAATTCAACAAATACAGCCGACTATGTAGCACAAAGTAAAAAATTAAATTCAAATATTAGAATTAATTTTCCAAAAAATCAAAAAAGTGAAAAATTTATTATTAAAAGAATTAAATCTCACTTATTTTTAAGAAAAAAAATTGATATTATAAAGAATTTAATCAATAAAATTTTAATATATCTAAATAATTTTTTTACTGTATTAAAGAAAGTGTTTAGTTAAATATTATGATAAAAAATAGATATCATTCTTTAATTATTGGAGGTACTGGCCAATTTGGAATCACTTTAAAAAATAAACTTAATGAAACCAAAAAAAAAGTAATTATTACATCTAGGTTTAAAAAAAATATAATTAAAAAAAGATTATTTGAAATTGTTGTTCTTGATATCTTTGATAAAAAAAATATTGCTCAAATAATTAAAAAATTTAAACCCAAATACATTTTTTATTTTGCAGGTCAAAGTTCTCCAAGTATTTCATTTGTTAAAAAAAAAGAAACAATTAGGAGTAACTACTTGGGAGCAAAAAATGTGCTTGAGTCTATCTACAAAATTGATCGTGATATCAAGTTTTTTTATGCTGCATCTTCTGAAATGTATGGAAAAGTAAAAGGTAAAATTTCCTTAAAAAGTAAAAAAAATCCAATAAACCCATATGGTGTGGCCAAGCTAAAAGGTTTTAATATTACAAAAGCATATAGAGAAAAGTATAAGTTAAAAACATACAATGCAATAATATTTAATACAGAGTCAACATTAAGAGTTAAATCTTTTTTTATTCCCAAAATATGTTTGGCTGCAATTAGTGCATATAAATACAATCTTAAAACAGCCTTTGGTAATCTAAATATAAAAAGAGAATGGAATTGGTGTGAAGATCAGTGTGAATTATTAATTAAATTTTTGAAGAAAAAACCTCAAGATTTTATACTTTCAAATGGCAGGTGTTTTTCTGCTAAACAAATGCTTATGTTTGCATTTAATTATTTTGGTATAAACTATAAAAAATACATTTTGAAAAATAAAAATTTTTTAAGACCAGTGGAAATTAGTGTAAAACAATCAAAATTTAAAGAATGTTTGATAAAGAATAAAATTAATAAGAAAAATTTTACTTATGGAGAAAAAATGATTAATTTAATGATTAGATACTATCTTAAAGAAAGTAATAATAATCTTAAAAAAATATAAAAATATGATCAATCAATTTCTACAAAGTTATCAGATCATAGGTAAAGAAAATAGAATTAAAAGTTTATGGTTGTTAATTATATTGTTATCAATAATTGCACTTGAGTTATTAAATTTTTCTTTAATTATCCCAGTTTTAACTGTTTTATTCGATAAAGATTATACTGAAAAAATAAGTATTATTAATAGTTATGGTAATTTCTTTAATGTCAGCAAACTTTCACTAATAGATTTAGCGGTAGTTTTTTTGATTGTTATTATTTTAAAAGTAATACTATTATTATTTTTTGAATATAAAACACAAAAATATAGTAGAGAAATGAACGTTGATATGACTTTGAGGGCATATTCCTATTTTCTAAACTCTCAGTGGCAAGAAATTTTAAGAGTAGACCATGCGTATATAATGAGAACAATTTTATCTGATACTGGAACCTTCATAGCAGAGGGAATTTTGAAATATATAGAGATTATAAAAAACACACTTTTTTTACTTTTTATATTAGGCTATCTATTATTTGTTAATTTGAAGGTAACGATAATAATTATGGCAGTATTAGTAGCTTTCACAGTTATACTTTTCATTATTTTTAAAAAAAAACAAGTATATCTATCTAAGCAAACTGCTGAATATGACAAATCTAGATATAAAAATATTTCAGAAAGTATTTTGAATTTAAGAGATATTAAGCTGACTGGAAATTCAGCTTTTTTTTTGAATGCTTATGAAAAAAATGAAAAAAAAGCTACCGAGGTAGCAATCATTTCAAAAATAATGAACAAAATTCCAAGATATTTGTTAGAAATAATCCTAGTATTATTTGGAATAATAATAGCTGTTTTTTTTGAATTAAATAATTACGACATGAGTAATTACATACCTTTAATAGGACTGTATGCGTTTGCTATATTAAAGCTCATACCAATTTTTACCGTGTACAATCAATCAGTTCAAGCTATACGAATTTCAAAATATCAAATCGAAGAAGCGATAAAAAATGCAGAAAGATTTAGAAAAATTTTTGAACAATATAAGTTAAAAAAAAGGGATGAAACGCTTAATAATGTAGATTTTAATCAGGAGCTTAAAATAAAAATTTCAAATTTAGATTTTTCTTATGACAATTCAAAACCTATATTTGAAAATTTAAATATAGAGCTAAATAAAGATAATACAATTTTTCTGGAAGGACCTAATGGATCTGGAAAAAGTACATTTGTTGATTTAATTTCTGGTTTATTGTCCCCTTTAAGAGGAACAATTAAAATAAATAATTCAAATTTAACTGATATTTCTAATAATTGGTTAAAAAGTGTAGGATATGTTTGCCAGACAAATTTTTTAATGAATAATACGATTAAAGAAAATATTGTTTTTGGAAGAGACAATATCAGTAAAAAAAATATCATCGAAATTGTTAAACTAGTAGGACTGAATGAGTTAATAAACTCCTTATCGAATGGAATAAACACCAATGTTGGGAATCTAGGATCTTCTTTTTCTGGGGGCCAAAAACAAAGAATTGCAATAGCAAGAGCTTTAGTGACAAATCCAAATGTTATTATACTTGATGAAGCTACGAATGCACTAGATAAAGACACAGAAAAAAATTTTTTAGAAATAATTAATAAGATTAAAAAGAATAGAATAATTATATTTATTGGTCATTCTCAGCTAATCAAAGATTTTTGTGATATTAAAATGATAATAAAAGATAAAAAGATTGAAATAATTAATTAAATATTTTTTTATATTTCTTAATTAACTCGGGTAAATATTTCTCTAATTTAAAATTATTTTTAAAATTAAATTCCTGTTGAATTCTTTTAATGTTTATTTTTGGCTCCAACATTACTTTTTTTTGATTTTTTAGAATTATCTTGCAACCAGTTTCTTGCTTAATAATGTTAGTTATTCTTTTAATCTTTATGTTTTTACCACTTGCAACATTGTAAATGTTTTGTTTTCCATCTTTTAAAATTTTAAAAATTAGATTTATAGCATCATCAATTAATATATAATCTTTTGTAGAATTTAAACTTATTGTAATTTCTATTTGGGATTTTTTTAATGCATTTTTTATCAACATAGGTAATAATAATGGAGATTTGTGGTTAAACCCAAATACATTGGATAATCTGATGATTTTAATTTTTTTATTTAACCTTAGGAGCAGAGATTCAGAGGCTATTTTTAAAATGTTGTAGTAATCATTTTCGCTTTCTGAGTTAACAGATAAATTGCTATTTTCTTTAGTGGTATTTTTGGAATTTATATAGAGTCTAGTTGTAGATAAAAAAATTATAGATTTAAATTTATTATTAAAAACAATTTTCTTTAAATGACCTAAATTTGATAAATAACCTTTTTTTGGTTTCTTTTTCCAATCATCAGAGCCAACACAGTAAATTATATATCCCAAATCTTTATTAAACTTAATTTGGTTTTTGTTTGGTTTAAAAACTTTTTGATTATTTTTTTTCAGATGAGAGGCTAATTCTTTTCCAATAAAACCAGAGGATCCAAAAATAGTATACATTATTTTAAGTCTAATCTTTTGTAGGGTTTTTTTCCTAAATAAGAATTAATTAGTCCACATAATTGATTATAGTAGATTAATTTTTTTCGTCTATTTATAAAGAAAAAAATTATAAATTTAGAAAAAATTATGAATAAATCAAAAAAAGTTTTTTGAACAGCATAAAAGTACGAATAATTTTTTTTATAATAGTAAAATTTTGACCACATGAAATGCCAGTGTTTGTTAACCTCTATTTCAACTTTACTTCCAATGTTAACTGATGAACCACCCTTATGGTATACTTGTAATTTTGGAATGATGTATATTTTTTGTCGCTTTCTATAAGCCCTTAAGCAAAAATCTGTTTCATCATAGTACAAAAAAATATTTTGATCATATAAGCCAACTTTTTTTACATTTTGCATATTAAAAAATAAGAAATGTCCATGCACCAGTTTCATTCTTACTAGATCTTTATGCCAACTTTTTTTTGTTGATATAAAAGAATCTGGATATTTTGATCTTTCATGTTGTGGTCCAAGTATTATAAAGTCTTTTACTTCATCTGCATATTTTAAGAATTTATCAATAGTATTCGACTTAAAGTTAATATCTGAATCCATGTATAAAGAGTATTTAGTCTTTATGTTCTTAAATCCAATATTAATTCCACCTGTTTGACCAAGGTTTTTTTTACTTTGAATAAGTTTAACATTTTTATACTTACGAAATATTTCTTTAAAATTTTTCTCTTGGGCATTATCTATGATTAAAATTTTTATTTTTTTGTTAATTTTTTTAACTAATTTTTCAATAAATTTTTTTGAATAGTATGAAACAAAAAAAACTGTTATGTTATTATAATTAGCACCCATCAATAAGTTTTTAAATTTTTTATCGTATTATTAATATCGGTAGCTATCTTTGTGTTAAGTTTTATACCCAATTTCTCTATTTTATTTTTACTTGTAATGAAAGAGAGCTGGTTTGATATTTTTGACACTATATTTATTTTTTTAATCTTAATTTTATGTTTTTTAATTATATTTAAAATTTGCTCAACGGTTTTGTTTTCTGACAAGACGTTAAAAATTTGACTTGGGAAATATTTTTTATTAATAATAAATTTTATAGTTTTAAGTGCATCCTTTAGACTTAAGTATGGTCTGTATAATTTAGTTGTCCCTCCCCAAATTGGTATAGGCAAACCCATAACACTATTAAAACAAAATTTATTGACTGCTGTGTGAAATCTCATGCCAATAGAAAATCCACTTATAGTACCAAATCGTAACGTTATATATTTAACTTTTTTTTGTTTTTTTAATATTTTTTCTTCTTGAAGTTTTATTTTTGCATATGGGCTTGATGGATTAAGGTCTACCTCTTTTTCATTGGCTATTTTATTTTTTTGACCATAAACGCTAGTAGAGGATATATGAATCAATTTTGCTTTATTCTTGGCGCAGTATTGTAAAATATTTTTAAATGCACCAATATTGTTTCTATATATTTGATTTTTTATATTAAAGCTATTTTCTGAATCTGTTATAGAGGCTAAATGAATTACAATGTCTGTTTTGGGTATTTTACTACAAATTTTTGGATCAGTTAAATCACCATATAAAAATTTTATTTTTTTATGGTTTATTTTAAAAATCACAGAAAATCTTTGATTGGTTATATTATCGATTAGATAAATTTTCTTAATTTTTTTAATCTTAGTTAGGTCATTAAATATATAACTTCCTATATGGCCCAAGGCACCAGTGATTAGCAAATTCATTTATTTAATTTTTTTAAAATCATTAAAATCAAGAATATATTCTTTTTTTAAATATTTATAATTGCATAGTGTTAATAGAGAATCGGAGTTATTTTTAAAATTTATTTTCAGCCAATGATATGGCGGTATGTACAGTGCTTTATTTTTGTTAGCTTCTAATACAATTACTTTTTTTTTATTGTTGTAAAATATTGTTAATTTTATTTTACCCTTAATGGGTATTATAATTTGAGTAGTTTTTTTATGTGCATGATCAGCCCTGGGAAATCCTTTTTTTCCATAAAGGATAAAAAATCTTTTTATTATAAAATTTTTTGGAAATGATTTATCACTATAAAATGGGATCAAAGTACCACTTTTTTCACTGAAACGATTATAATTTAAAATTTTAAACTTATTGAACATAATTTATTTTTTTATTCTAAAGACTTCATTTAATGGGGGATGTTTTTTATCTTTATTTGAAAGAATTGGATTTTTAATTTTCCAGTTTATTTTTAAGTTTTGATCATTATAGCGTATGCCCCTCTCATATTGAGCAAATCTATATTCAGATAAATGGTATAAAAGTATGTTCTCTTTATCATAAAAGCCAATCCCATGTGCGTAATTTTTAGGTACAAATAATAATAGACCAGGTTTTAAATGAAATTTATAGACTTTACCAAAGTTTTTTGATTTCAGGTCTATGTTAACACAGACATCTAATGCACTACCTTTAAGAACGCTAAGGATTTTTGATTGCTTCTTTTTATATTGATAATGAAGTCCTCGAATAACATTTTTTTTAGAATGCGACATAGCTGTAAATTTACAATTAAAATTTATCTTTTTTTTTAGGAAAAGTTCTTTAAAGAAGCCTCTGCTGTCGTTATAGATCTTAGTTTTAATTAAGAATGGTATCATTGTTATAATTATCACTGTTTACTTTAAATAGTTAATTTAAACAAACAATAAATAAGTTTAAAATATGTAATAAAAATTGTTTAATTTAAACTAAAATATATAGTAATATTTATCAATTTTAGATAAATCAATTAATGAAAATTAAATTTACAAATTTATATAAATTAATTCCCCAAAAAAAAAAAATTAATTTAAAAATTAAATTACTTATCAAAAATGCAAACTTTGTAGGTGGCAAGGATGTTAAACTCTTTGAAAAAAATTTTGCAAAATTTGTTGGTTCAAAATACTGTATTAGTGTAGGAAATGGAACTGACGCACTAGAAATAGCCCTACAATCGCTAAACTTGAAGAAAGGTTCAGAGGTCATAGTTCCTAATAATACCTGGATATCAACAGCAGAAGCAGTAATAGCTAACAATTTAAAGGTTGTTTTTTGCGATGTTAATCTTGATGACTATTCAATTTGTTTAAAAGATTTAAAAAAAAAAGTTAACAAAAAAACAAAAGCTATTATAGCAGTTCACCTTTATGGCAACCCAGCTAACACATTAGCAATAAAAAAAATTACCAAAGGTAAGAAAATAAAACTCATCGAGGATTGTGCCCAAGCACATGGGGCTAAACTAAATAATTCCCATGTTGGAACGACAGGTGATTTGGGCACATTTAGTTTTTTTCCGGGGAAAAATATAGGTGCATTTGGAGATGCTGGAGCAATTGTAACTAATTCCAAAAAAATAGCTGACTATTGTTTAAGAGCAAGAAACCATGGTGCTCTAAAAAAATACGATCATTTATTTTCTGGTAGAAATTCTAGACTAGACACTATAAATGCTGCAATCTTAAACATTAAATTAGATAATTATAAAAAAGTAATCAATAAAAGAAATGAAAATGCAAAAATTTATTTCAATGAATTGAAAGATATTAACAACCTAATTTTATTTAAATTGGATAAGAAAAATACTCATTCTTTTCATCAGTTCGTCGTAAGAACTAAAAATAGAAATAAACTAATGAATTTCTTAAAAATCAGAGGTGTTGAAACGATGATTCATTATCCTTATATGCTCAACGAGCTCAAATTTTTCCAAAATAAAAAAAAATTAAGTAAAAGCTACAATTTAGGAAAGAAAATTCTAAGTCTTCCAATTTCAGAAGAACATACAGCAAAAGAGATAAGACATGTATGCAGTGTTGTTAAAATTTTTTTTAAAGCAATTTAAATAATGAAAAAAATAATAATTACAGGTGGTGAGGGAAGATTTGCAAAAACCTTAAAACAATATTTTTTTGGTAAACATATTCATTATATGAATAAAAAAGAATTTAATATTCTAAATAAAAAATCTATAGAAAAAAAAATTAAAGAAATTAAACCAAAAACTATCTTACATTTAGCTGCATTATCAAGACCATTAGATGTTCATGACAAAAATATATCACAGAGTATAGATATTAATATAATTGGAACATGTAATTTGGTTAAGGTTTGTGAAAAATTAAATATTAAACTAATATACATGTCTACTCACTATGTTTACCCTGGAAAAAAAGGAAACTATCGTGAGATCGATCCTTTACTTCCAATAAATAATTATTCATGGTCTAAACTTGGAGCTGAGTGTGCTGTACAAATGTATTCAAAAAAATCTTTAATTATAAGAATTGCTATGTCTGAGACACCCTTTATTCACAAATATGCTTTTACAGATAGGAAAAGCAATTTTTTGACACATATTGAGGCAGCTAAGATAATACCAAAATTAATGGGCTTGAAAGGTGTGATTAATGTAGGTGGAAAGACAATGTCTATCTATAGATTCGCTTTAAAAACAAAAAAAAATGTTTTACCAATTAAGTATAACGTTAAAAAGCAATCAAATCTAATAATGCCTAACACGTCAGTTAATATTAAAAAATTAAAATCAATTTTAAAATTAAAAAAAATTAATTAAAAGGTTTAAAGAGTTTGGGTATTAATAATTAAGTATAATATTTAAAAAATTGCTCTTAAAAATTTGATAGGTTTTTTAATTATTTTTATTAAAAAAATTATATATACAAAAAAAATATTTTGATTATTGTCAATTCTAATTTTATTTAAATCGATCAAATGATCAATATAGTTAACTTGTGATGAAAAACCACCTTTATTAAATTTACCAAAAATTTCATTTTTTTTGGTAGCCATACCTTTGAGTTTGTATTTATTGATCATTTTATAAAAAAAATTTAAATCAGCACTTAAATATTTAGAGTTATACTTGCCAACAAGCTTATGTTTAGTTGTTTTTATAAAAAAACCTACTGAGTGAGATGTGTAAAAACCAAAGCTCCATTTAATCATCCACGGGTTAAAACCAGTTAGCAATTTATATTTAAGCACACTACCAAATAAAAAATCTATTTTGTTCTTTTGAAAATATTTATTCACACTCTTTAATGTATTAGAATAATAAAAATCATCAGCATTTAAAAATCCAATAACTTCACCCTTAGCTAAACGCACGCCTTTATTCATTGCATCCCATATCCCTTTATCTTTTTCATCAATTAGGACATCTATATGCATTTTATATTTTTTAATAATATCAATTGTTTTATCTTTAGACTTTCCTGAAATAATTATGTACTCAAAATTTTTATGAGTCTGATTAATTACACTCTTGATACATTTTTCAATTGTCTTTTCTCCATTTTTAACTACAGTTATTATAGTGATTAATTTATTATCAGACATTTGCTTAATTAATTTTTTTGAATATATCTGAATAAACTTTTGAATGTTTTTTAATTTCAAATCTTTGTAAATGTTTTTTTGCAAATACAGTTTTATTGATTAGTTTTTTAGGTTTCTTAAAATGCTTTATAATTTTTTTTGATAAATTGTTGTAATCACCTATTGAAATTAGCTCACCGCCCTTACCATTTAAAAGTATTTCAGAGGGGCCAGATTTACAATTTGTACTAATAACAGGTACACCTAGAGTTAAAGCCTCAACTAAAACATTTCCAAACCCCTCATAACGAGAAGTTAATATTAATAAATGAGATTTTCTTAAAAATGGAAAAGGATTGTGACATTTTTTAATTATCTTTATTTTATTATAAATACCTAAATTTTTTGATATAGTGATTATATTTTCCAGTTCAGGACCATAACCAATTAACAAAAGTCTTATATTTTTTAAAACTTCAGATGCCATTTTAAAAGCTTTCAGAGTAGTTGTGTGATCTTTTCTTTTCGTAAATCTAGATATATTTATTATATATTTGTATTTATTTGAAAGAGAGGTAGTAGCTTTAGATTTCTTATGAATATCACTATCGTAAGAAGGGTTATATACTGTTATAACTTTTTTTTTGGTAAAGTGTTGTAAGTCACGACTAAGCTTTTTGCTAATACCAATGACCATATTCGCTCTTATATATAATTGTTTAATTAAAACTTTTAAAAAATTTTTTTTCAAGAAATCATAAATGTTATTATAAAAATTTAGTTCATCTAAATGATTTCTTTCTATTAAGATAGTTTTAACTTGATTGATATTCAGTGTACTAAAAATTGCAATAATATTTGCAAAGTTTTGATTTGAAATTAATAATATTTTTTTATATTCATTTTGATTAATATTTTTTTTGAGCAAAATTCTTAATTCATTTATAGCAAATAATGAACGAGAAGCATTCAATTTAATGAATTGAATTTTTTTATTTAATATTTTTTTTAAAAAACTGTTATTTAACGATAAAAATGTGATTGAAAAATCATTTAAGTTTAAATTTTTAATTAACCTATATAGCGAATTATCGGCACCACCAATATCAGAATATGGATGAAAAAAGATTAATTTTATTTTTTTTCTCATTTTATAGATGCTTAATTATTGTATAAAAATATTCATTACAATTTTTATAATAGTTAAACCTATCAAGACTTTTAAAACCTAACAAAGTTTTATTTTTTAGTAATTTTTTATGTCTAGAAAATTTTTTTATCTTATTAGCGAGTTGTAAATAATTTCCCATATTAAAAAGATAACCATATTTTCCATTTGCTAATATTTCTTTAGGACCTGAGGGACAATTTGATGATATGATAAATTTTTTTAAAGACATTGCTTCAAGTAAAACATTGGGTAATCCCTCATATATTGAGGACAAAATAAACAAATCAGATTTTTTTATATAGGGGTATGGATTTTTTTTATAGGAAATAATTTTTACATTTTTTAAAGAATTATTTTTAATATACATTTTTAAGTTTTTTAGCTCTTCTCCGTCACCAATTATTAGTAGTTTGTATTTGATATAATTTTTTAATGAATTTACAGCTTTTAATATGGTTAGTTGATCTTTTTGTTTTACCAATCTGCCTAAACTGACAATGTTAATATGTTTTTTTTTAAAAAAATTAAACTTAAAACTTTGATTGGCTTTTTTATTTATTTCTTTTAAATTTTCAAGTGGATTGTAGATATATTTTGCAGTTAAGTTGAATTCATTTTTAATTTGGTTTTTAAATTCTAGACTATTAACGATTAATTCATCAGCAAATTTAAAAAAAAATGAAAAAATCTTTTTTTTAATAAGATTGCTTGAATATGAAAGGGGAGATGTATTTGATCTTATAATAACCTTATAGTTAAAAATAATACCGATTAAAATTGCATACAAATTACTATTAAAAGAAAAAACGACAATTTTATTTTTATGTGTTAAAAAAAAATTAATAAATAATTTTAAACATATCAAAGTTTTTATTAATCTAGATTTATGGATCCAATAATAGCTATTTGGAGCTATTACATTTATTTTTCTATTAAAATTTCTTTTTTTGTTAGTATTGGCTGTTATTAAAAAAATGTTATCGATTTTAGTTGAAAGAAAATTACTAATATTAAATAAGTTTTTTTCAACTCCACCATCTTCTATTGTGGGAGAAAAAATTAATAATGTTTTTTGATTTAACAAGTTTTTGATTGTAAAATATTTATATAATAACTATTAATTATCATAATTGGTAAAAATTTAACAAAATATATAACATAAAATCATGAATAAAATATTCTATTGGTCACCTTATTTGTCTAATGTGGCGACAATTAGAAATGTCATAAATTCTGCTTCATCCTTAAAAAAATATAATTACAATTCTTATGATGTGTCTTTACTGGATACCATAGGAGAATGGAAATTATACAAAGAAGAAATTATTCAAAATAAAGTAAATATTAAAAAAATAAATAACCTTAACTTGAATTTTGATCTCAATAAATCAGGTTACCTCAAATCGCGTCTTTATTTTATCTTTATTTTTATCTTTAATTTTTTTCCACTCTTGAAGCTATTAAAGATAAAAAAACCTAATTTTTTAATTGTGCATTTATTAACATCTTTACCATTGACCTTATTATTATTATTTCAGTTTAAAACAAAGTTTATTTTAAGAATTTCAGGATTACCGCGCTTAAATTTTATAAGAAAAATGTTATGGAGGTTAATTGGTAAAAAAATATTTTTAGTAACATGTCCATCTAAAGAAACTTTGAATTATATCAATGAACTAAATATTTTTGACAGTAAAAAAGTTACTTTATTGAATGATCCAATAATTGATGTTTCAAAAATACACACTAATTTAAAAAAAAAAATAGATGTTCTAGATTTGCAAAAAGATTATTTTATTAGTGTAGGTAGATTAACTAAACAAAAAAACCATACCCTATTGATTAAGCTTTTTAGAATTATGTGTAATAAAAATAAAAACTTATTTTTATATATACTTGGAGATGGTGAGGAAAAAATAAATATTATAAAAGAAATAAAACAATTAAAATTAGAGGATAACGTTATTTTACTTGGGTATAAAAAAAATCCATATCCATTTATATCTAAAGCCAAAGCAGTTTTATCGCCATCTTTATGGGAGGACCCTGGTGCAGTTATGATAGAGGCTGCATTTTGTAATAAAATAGTTATTTCAAGTGATTGTATTTCTGGTCCAAAGGAATTTCTTTTGGACGGAAAAGGAGGTTACCTGTTTAAAAATAATAATCTAAGCTCTTTTGTAAAAACAATTAATGACTTTTTACAAGACAACAATAATAATATTTTATCAAAAAAAATAAATGCAAAAAAAAATTCCAAAAAATATACTTTGTTTAATCATTTCAAACAATTGGATGCATTGTTATGTTAAGCATATATGTTAATTTAATTATATTTTTAATTGTAAGTTCATTTTTCGTTTTATTTTTATCTCAAAAGAAAAAATTCTTTTTAGATATAAAAGATAAACAACATAAAAAATTTGTAACTAAAACTAAAAACTATTCAATCGGTGGAATTATATTATTAATATTTTTTATTTATTTTCATTTCTTTATTGAAAAATTACAAAATACCCATATTTTATTTTTTGGATTGATATTCTTGGTAGGTTTTTTTTCAGATCTTAAATTACTAGATGATCCTAAGAAAAGATTTTTAATACAGGTAATACTTTTGTTTACTTTTATTTATTTAGTTGATTTAAAAATACCTCTCACAGAAATTACTTTTATCGACCATTACCTCAAAAATATTTATTTTAATAAATTTTTTACTATATTTTGTCTAATGATATTTATTAATGGAAGCAATTTTATTGATGGATTAAATACATTATTGATTGGTCATAATTTTTTAATATGTTTATTTTTAGTTTTATTTTTTGAGCCTATATTGCCAAATATCTTAATTATAAAATGTCTTTTATTAGCTTTATTAGTTATTTTAATTTTTAATTTCTTTGGCACAATTATTTTAGGAGACTCAGGTTCGTACCTATTATCTTTTTTTATGGGAATTTATTTAATAAATTTTTCTAATTCAACAAACTCTATTTCACCCTTTTTCATAATTTTGCTACTTTGGTATCCTTGCTTTGAGCTACTTTTTTCAATGATTAGACGTTTGTTTTTTAAACAAAAAATGTATGAGCCAGACACTAATCATCTTCACCAAATTTTGTTTAAATTTTTTACTAAAAAAATCAAAAATCAAAATAATAATCATTTAACTGTTTCTATGCTTA
>Ga0209710_1000486_pt1 | contig 37007 bp, 46 predicted proteins | sample ArcticOcean_MG_C_5_FD_187436 | JGI IMG/M metagenome (GOLD analysis project Ga0209710, IMG submission 187436) | Marine microbial communities from western Arctic Ocean - ArcticOcean_MG_CB4_138 (SPAdes) (version 2) | ecosystem: Environmental > Aquatic > Marine > Oceanic | place: Arctic Ocean...
GTGATTGTAATGATGAGAATGGCGATCATTGGGTTAAGGAAAACAAAGAAATGGCAGAGGTTGAAGAGTCAATTGAAAAGGCATGGAACGAAAATGTTCCAGCAACAGAAGCAGTTGGTTCTTTTGCAGATCCAATTTTGGATTTATGTGATGAAATAGGTTGTGATCCAGATCATCCAGTATTTGCTGATCTAGTTAGATATTTAGATGGTGATACTATTGCAGACTTTGTAAAAGAATTCCGTAGTAATCATGAATACGATAACGGAATGGAATATGAATCAGTAGAAGTTGATGAAAAAGTTTCAGATACGGCTTGGTCTACAGGAGATGCAATAATGTATAAAGGCAAAGAAATTGATTTGCGTAGACTAGATTATGACATGCAAGACATAAGCGACGGTATATATCAAATAAATGCTCCTGCATATTACACAGACGGCACAGAAATAGCAGATGGTGATTACGATGGTTTATACGACCTTCCAGAACTAAATGATTATATACATCAAGATTATACGTCCGAGTCTGTAGAAGAGTCAGACACGGCTTGGATACATCAAGATGCACAGGAAATGGATAAAGAAGAATTTGAAGCAAAGTATCCTCAATTTCCAGATATGTGGGATGAAGTACATTCGCAAATGAATGAAGAATCCAAACGTATTTTAGGTTTATCAGGAGTACCTGTAGCAGAAGCACAAAGCCCAGCACAAAAAGCCGCTTTTGAAAAAATGTTAGCCAATAAAAAAGGCAACAAAAAAGATGATAAAGATGAAGTAGCAGAAGCAGTTACAACAACAGATCTTATTACAAAGTATCAAGGTTCAGAAGTTGATATTAATGATATGAACAGGCTGTTAAAACTATCTGGAATGGGTGAGTTAGATGAATCTAAACTAGCAAACGCACCAGCTGGAACTAGTATGGACGAGCCAAAGGAACACGACAAACTACCAAGTGAAGTAGGTAAAGGTTCTGGTAATTCAGACTATATTAACCGTGCAGATGGCCAAGGAGAGAATCCAATGGGCATGCATACAGCAGATGATGTTGAAGAGTCATTTACTACAGCTTTAGGCGAATACCGTAAGTTTGTAGCAGAAGGCATTATGGGAAAAAAGACTAAAAAAGCTAAGAAGTAGAGGTAGCAAATGGCAAACAGACCTAATTTTAGTTTTGTTAAATCGCCTTATCAAATGGAGAGATTCACGGACGAACAAATCCGTGAACTCTCTATCTGTGTAAACGATCCAATTCATTTTATTGATACACATTGCTGGGTTCAGCATGCAGTTAGAGGAAAGATACCTTTTAAACTCTATAGGTATCAACGTGATTTATTAAAATGTTATCATGAAAATAGATATAGTATTAATATGCTCGGAAGGCAAATGGGTAAAACAGCCTGTGCGGCCGCCTACTTGGTATGGAGAGCTTTATTTGTTGCTGATAGCACAATTCTTATTGCGGCTCATAAATTTGCTGGTGCTCAAGAAATTATGCAAAGAGTTCGTTATACATACGAAACACTTCCAGACTTTTTAAAAGCAGGAGCAACTAGTTATAACAAAGGTAGTATAGACTTTGATAACGGCAGTCGTATCATGTCTGCAACAACCACAGATAATACTGGACGTGGTATGTCTATATCTTTACTATATGCTGATGAGTTTGCATTTGTTAAGCCTAGGATTGCAACTGAATTTTGGACTTCAATTTCACCTACACTAGCAACAGGTGGTAAATGTATTATTACAAGTACTCCAAATCAGGATGATGATCAGTTTGCTCGTATATGGAAAGAAGCTGAAAAGAAAATTGATGATTTTGGAAATCCTAATGCAGACAATCCTATATTAGGACAAAATGGATTTGCTAACATTCAATTCCAATGGAACAGGCATCCAGAACGTGATGAAAAATGGGCCATGGAAGAACGTAGTAAAATTGGAGAAGAACGTTTTAGACGTGAACATGAATGTGAGTTTATTATTGCTGATGAAACGTTAATTAGCCCGTTAAAATTAGTAAACATGAAAAGTGTAGATGCAGAGTTTAACTTAGGGCAAGTTCGTGTATACGAAAAGCCTATGTCTAATGCGTTTGTTATTGGCTGGGATCCGTCATTAGGAACAGGCGGAGATATGGCTGGTATTGAAATATATCGTTTACCAGACGTTGTACAAGTAGCAGAATGGCAACATAATAAAACAGACATACAAGGACAGTTACGACAGTTAGTTACTATGTTACGTTGGTTGCAAAGTGAATGTCCAGAAGCAGAACTATATTGGTCTGTTGAAAATAATAGCATTGGCGAAGCATCTTTAATATCTATTAAAGAATTTGGAGAAGAAAACATACCCGGTAACTTTGTACAAGAAGTAAGAAAACCAGGACAGCCTAAAGGTAGGAGAGGTTTTAATACAACGCATAAAAGTAAGATTACTTCTTGTATGCGTTTAAAGAGTTATATTGAGGGTGATAAAATGACTATTAAAAGTCATAACTTATTAAGAGAAATGAAGAACTTTATTGCAAGGGGTTCTAGTTTTTCTGCAAAAGAAGGCGAAACAGACGATTTAGTTATGTCTACAATACTAGCATTAAGGATTGTAGAGGTAGTAATGGCATGGGATATGCCAACTTACGAATATCTAATAAATAGTGAGACAGAAGAAGCTATTAAGCCTATGCCTATTGGCTTCTTATAAGGTAAATAACAGTATGACAATCAAAGATAATATTTCATCAGACTTAGTAGGTACATTAACCGGACTTAGTCATAGTGTTGCACTCCGTGACAAAGACGGAAAAGCGACAGTTAATGCAGAAGAATCTGTATACTTGTATATCAAGGATAAAGCAACTCTTGTATTAATTAAACATGAGCTAAAAGAGATTGAAATTTGGTATGACCCAAATGAAGCTGATTTAGATTGGATTAAATCAGAGATTAAGCCCAGAGCAACAACTACAGCTAGGCGTTATCTTTATAGTACAACCACTAGAAGTTACGATGGTGAAATTAGACCAAAGGACTTTGTGCATAGATCACAAACTAACGAAAGTCGTAATACAACTAAATCAAGTTATCACCCATTAGGTGAAACAAAAATTATTATCCGTCACAACAAAAAAGTAGACGAAGAAAAACGTGGTTCAAGAAGTCGTAATATACAAGACGTGTTTATTGAACACAAAGGCGAACGTTTCAGATATCCGCATAAGCATTTATTAGGTGCTCGTGTAATGGCATTACATGTTGACCAGGGAGGAAAACCATGGGATCAACTAGGTGAGAAAATTAACGAAGTAAGCAGACGTAGAAAAGACATTATGGAATTATTACGTTGGAGCAAAAAAATTGATCAATCCTCACAATTAGAAGAAATTCAAAGTCGTGCTAAAAGCGAAGTATTAATGCTTCGTAGAATGATGGAACGTGCCGCTAGAACTGGTAAATTAAATCATATTGTAGAACACGAATTTGCCATTAGACAGCCTGTAACAGAAGCAAACTTACATTTGATACAAGATACAAATGTTAAACTTAAACTTATCCCAGGCTTAGAACTTATAAGACCACAGGGATTAGTTACAGAAGAACTTAATATACTAACTAATAAATTATTATGATCAATTGGCAGAATGCCTATAACACACCAGGATGGATGCTTTGGAGAGATTTAATACTGTTAGGTATTATTGCTAAACACACATCAAAAAATTCAAACTTTATAGAAATTGGCAGTTTTGTTGGCCGTAGCACATTGGCTATTAAAGACAACTTACCACTAAGCACTTGCTTAACAAGTATTGATCCATTATCAACAGAAATATGGTCTGCTTTTAAAATGGGTCCAGGTTGTTTAGGAGATCAAAAGAATAAACAAGATTCTAAGATAGTTGAAAAATGGACTAAAATGGTAAAAATAGCTCAGGAGCATAATAGTTGGATACCTAGTTTTAAGTATTGCACAAATTTTGTTGAAAGTGCTAAATGGAAACTAATAACTACAAGAAGTGACGATTATACAGTTCCGCAAGATATGGATATTGATGCAGTTTTTATAGATGGTGACCATTCCTCCGAACAAGTTGAACGTGATATTTGTAAATTTATAGATGCAGATCCAAAAGATGAGATGTTAATATTAGGGCATGATTTAAACTTAGATCACCATGACGACATATTTCCAGCATTAGTTAGAACACAACGACATCCACGTTATAAACATAGAAGGCGTATATTAGTACAGATGCAACTATCTGAAATATGGTTCCTTTGGCCTACAAAAGGCAAGTGGGCAACACTTTTACCACAAATTATAAACGAAGTCAACCACACAAGCGAATATTTTAACCAAAAATAGTCTAAAACGGACAAATGGATACTTGACTTTAATCTAAAAGATAAGTATAATTACAATGTAGGCCGGGAAGGTTTACGTTGTTTGGCTCATATGAAATGATACAAATTTTGGCTCATAATACAGGAGAAAATAATTATGGCAACACTAGCAGAAATACGAGCTCGTCTAACCGAGCAAGCCGCAAAATCGGGCGGTTCAACTCAATCCGGTGATAACGGGCTTTTCGCCCATTGGAACATTCCAGAAGGAACATCCGCAGTAATTCGCTTTCTACCAGATGGCGACGACTCCAATACATTCTTTTGGAGGGAACGTTTAATGATGCGTTTTGAATTCCCAGGCATTAAAGGCCAGGATGAAAATCGTAAATGCATTGTGCAAGTACCTTGTGTAGATATGTGGGGAGAGTCTTGTCCTATTCATGCTCAATTACGTCCTTGGTTTAACGATCCAAGCATGGAGCAGTTGGCTAGGAAGTATTGGAAAAAACGTAGTTACGTTTTCCAAGGACTTATAGTATCAAGTCCAATGGATGAAGATAATACTCCAGAAAATCCAGTTCGTAGAATGATCATTAGTCCTCAGATTTTTACAATCATTAAGAGTGCATTAATGGACGTTGAGATGGAAGAGATTCCAACTGATTACGAACGTGGTACAGACTTCCGTATTAATAAAACCCAGAAAGGTGGCTATGCTGATTATAGTACCTCATCTTGGGCTCGTAAGGAACGTAGTCTAAACGAAGAAGAACTAGAAGCAATTTCTAAGCATGGACTGTTTAATCTAGACCAGTTTATGCCTAAACGTCCGGGTAAGGAAGAAGTTGATATTCAACTAGAAATGTTTGAAGCATCAGTTGACGGTAAATTGTACGATCCAGAACGTTGGGGCAACTACTATCGTCCTAATGGGGCAACATTTGCTAATTCTACTTCAGCAACTAACCCAGCTCCGGCTACTCCGGTAGCAACTGCACCCGCAACTCCAGTAGCAGAAGCGGCACCAGTAGCAACTCCGGCAGTAGCACCTGCACCAAGCCCAGTAGAAGCACCAGATGGTAACCCATCTACTGCTGAAGCTCCAGCTACAGGTGAAAAGAAACCTAGTGTGGATGATATTTTAAGTATGATTCGCAACAGGGAAACTACAGGTCAATAGTAATATAAGGGTGGCAAGCGATTGTCACCCTAATTACACATTAAGGAGTAAATATGACAAATAGAGCATTTGACGTTTCCAAGTTTCGTAAAAACTTAACAAAAGCCGTGCCTGGTATGAGTACCGGTTTTAATGATCCAAGAGATTGGATCAGTACAGGCAACTACTGTTTAAACTATCTTATGTCGGGTGATTTTACAAGGGCAGTACCCCTTGGTAAAGTAACTATGTTTGCAGGAGAATCAGGGGCAGGTAAATCGTTTATTGCTTCCGGTAATCTTGTAAAGAATGCCCAAGCACAAGATATTTTACCAGTTATCTTAGATACTGAGAACGCATTAGACGAGGAATGGCTAAAAGCATTAGGCATTGATACAGACCCAGAGAAGTTAATGAGGTTTGGAGTTTCAATGGTTGATGAGGTTGCTAAATTTATCTCTGAATTCATGAAAGCATATAAAGACGAGTATGGAGATCTTCCATATGAGGAGCAGAAGAAGATTCTGTTTGTAGTTGATAGTGTTGGTATGCTATTAACACCTACAGATATTAATCAGTTTGATGGAGGAGATCTAAAAGGCGACATGGGTCGTAAAGCAAAAGCACTTACGGCATTGATTAAAAATACCGTAAACCGTATTGCTCCGCACCCTGTGGGTTTGGTAGTTACTAATCATACCTATGCAAGTCAAGATATGTTTGATCCGGACGATAAAATTACTGGTGGTGCAGGATTTGTTTATGCAAGTTCTATGGTTGTAGCAATGAAGAAGCTAAAACTTAAAGTAGATGCAGATGGCAATAAAACATCACAAGTACATGGTATTAGAGCCGCATGTAAAATTATGAAAACAAGATATTCTAAGCCTTTTGAAAGTGTTCAAGTAGAAATACCGTACACAACTGGTATGAATCCTTATAGTGGACTTGTTGAATTGTTTGAAGCACGTGGTTTTCTTAAGAAGGAAGGTAACAAATTAGCATACACTATGTTAAATGGTGATATTATTAAGGAGTTCCGTAAGCAATATACCGGAGAAGTACTAGATAAGATAATGCAAGACGTTATTAAACGTGGACAAGAACTAGCATATACTGGAACTGAGAAAGATATTATTGATTCAGAGACAGGCGAAGTTCTTGAAGAAGCACAAGTAGAAGCAGTAGAGTAGAAAATGAAGGATTTGATGAAAGAGATAGGCCGTTATAGGCTTATCCTAGACAGGAATAGTAACGAACCTTACTTGGAGAGATACTATCTATTCTTAAAGGATCGTGGAAACTTTCCTTTTAACATCTTCCTTCATAAGTTTCTTAGAAGTGACCCGGATGATTTACATGATCATCCGTGGTCATACTTCACTCTTATTCTTAGAGGTGGATATTGGGAACATACTTTAGACGGAAAGTACTGGCGAGGCCCTGGGCACTTTAGAATATGCAAAGCAAATAGTTATCATAGGATAGAAATAGATCCTACTGTTAACGTATGGACATTGTTTATGCCATTTAAACAAAAAAGAGAATGGGGATTCCTGGAAAAAGGTAAGAAATGGGTACATCACCAAGCCTACTTGGATAAACTTGCTAAAAAGATCGACTAAGTATAGCGACTTGTAACAAGTTTATAATGGAGAAAATAATATGAGCGATAATTCAGGAGAGATGTTAGCTGAGATATGGGTAGCATTAAAACCTTACCTCGATAAGAAGGAAAGAGCAGACGCCGCACAATCATTTGTGAGGGTAGCAGAAGAATATATTAACCTAGAAATTCATAGGGAAGAATTAAACGAAGCTGGAACAGAAATTAATCATGCATTAAACGAGTTACTAGGAGAAGACTATGAGGATGAAGAAGAAGAGGACTACTAAGTGAGTACCTGGTATAGGAAAGTTCAGACAGATATCACACATTTACCAAATTGCATAGGACATTTTGAGAATGAGATAGCTGAAGCCCGTAAAGAGCTAAAAATGAACGGAAGTCTCGAAAAAGCAAGTAGGGAAATGCCAGGACAAGTGGAATGGAGGTTTAATCAGCTACAAGAAATTGAAGCAATCCTCGAACATTTAAATATTGAGCTTAGAAAAGTACGATCTGCTAAATTTAGGCAGTTTACAGAGCATTACAACCGTACACTAAGCAGTCGAGACGCAGAAAAGTACACAGATGGTGAGCCAGAAGTAGCACAAATGGAAAATCTCATCAATGAATTTGCATTATTGAGGAATAAGTTCATAGGCCTCACAAAAGCCCTAGATGCAAAGTCGTTTCAGATTAATAATATCACTAAATTGCGAGTAGCTGGCTTAGAAGACGTAGAATTACGTTAAGTCGTTGATTTATAACAGAAATCTTTTTTTCAAAGTCGTTTAAAATCAACGACTTAGCGGACCAGAAAAAGGTTGCTCTTTAGACGTTTATATCCTATACTGTATATAATGAGGAAACAGCAACAAAAGGTCATGCAAATGGAAGAAGCAATGAAAGCTAATATCGCACATTATAAAAGTTTAGGCGATAAGGTTGCTGAGCAGAATTGCCGTAATTTTTTGAAATTATATCAAAAAAACTTACAAAAAAAGCAAAATAATGGTTGACTTATGGTCCAACTGGTGCTATACTGTAAGTACAATAAGAGTTCAACCACGCAAAGGAAATTAAATGTCAGCTTTTATAAAAATAACAAACGGAAAATACCGCACTTTTAACGTACATAATAAGGTACTGCAATTAGTAGCAGACTACAATGAAAAAGGTGGTTATGTTACAGTCGTTGCAGATGACTCATTTGGTGAGTTTGCTGATAAACAGATTCGTGTTAAAGTAGCAAGCATGGCAGATATTACTCCTGCAAATGCTGGAGATATGGTTAACGAAGTTGTTAGTACTGAAAAAGAAGTACACGACGAAGAATATGATGCAAAACGTTTAGAAGAAATTGCAGAACGTTTTGAAATACTTGAGGACATGACTGATGCCGCTATTGAAGGTACAGTTCGTGCAATGATTGTTGTAGGACCTCCAGGTGTTGGTAAGTCTTTTGGTGTTGAACGTACTCTTGAAAAAGCGGCTATGTTTGATAAGATTGCTAACATGAGTCCTCGTTTTGAAGTTGTTAAGGGTGCAATGAGCCCAATTGGTTTGTACTGCAAATTGCATGCATTTAGTGGTGCTGGTAATGTGTTAGTATTTGATGACTGTGATAGTGTGTTAATGGATGATTTGTCCTTGAACATTCTTAAAGCGGCACTTGATAGTTCTAAGAAACGTATTATTTGCTGGAACACAGATTCTTCTATGTTACGAAGAGAAGGTGTTCCGGATCGTTTTGAATTTAAAGGTAGTGCTATTTTTATTACTAACATTAAATTTGAGCATGTACGAAGTGCAAAACTTAAAGATCACCTTAGTGCTCTTGAGTCACGTTGTCACTATTTGGATCTTACACTTGATTCAGCATATGACAAGATGCTTCGTATTAAACAAATAATGAGAGATGGTATGCTTAACTCATACAACTTCTCAGAAGCAGAAAACAAAATCATTTATGATTATGTTGAATCTAACCAGGACAGGCTCCGTGAGCTGTCACTTCGTACAGTGATTAAGGTTGCAGACCTTTGCAAGATGACTGGTATAGACGGTAAGTGGAAAAGGCTTGCAGAAACCACAGTAATGAAGCGAAGCTTCTAAAGGAGATATGAAAATGTTTAAGAAATCACTTTTAACTATTGCTACACTAGCCCTTGTAAGTACAGGTGCTAGTGCGGCCGAGAAAATGAATGTATCTTACAAAGGAAAGGCTTGGAAAACTACAGTCGCAGTTAACTCCATGTCTGATTCTACATATTGTAAGGTTAGTTCTGTTAAGCGAAGGAATGTTACTGCAAATCCAAGTATGATTTACATTAATACTAAGACACAAGGTATTATAAGTTACCAAATTCGCTTAGATAACGAACTAGCAGGACCAGTTCAGAAAGCATCTGTACTAGAACGAGATACTGGATTTATAATGATTCCGTCTACCTCATATGTAGGTAAGACCAAACTCCGAATTATTGGTACCACCTCTAAAGGTAAGCCGGTATTTGAGGATTTAGATCTTTCAAGTTTAGCATTGGCAACGAAGGCTTGCCAATAGAGTTAATAGGTGTGATTATTTGCGTGGTGGCACCTATTCGTACCCTCCTTCGGGAGGGTACTTTTTTAGTTTCGGCAAACAAAGTTCTTTACTTTTGTTGCAAATGAAAGTATAATACTAATATGTCAGGAATATGTACATTAGAAATAAGAGATGAGGTAAACGTTCGTTTCCACGAGCTATCACCGAGTACTCGACGATCGTGTGAAGCAAAATTGAAATACATGTTGCCTTATGCATATCATGTACCAGCTTATCGATTAGGAAGATGGGATGGTAAGATTGGATATTTTACAGCCGCTGGTTCAACGTATTTAAATTTGTTAGATCGAGTGCTACCTATATTAGATAATGAAGGCTGGAGTGTTGAGCTAGTTGATAAAAGAGTTAAGCATAACTTTCAGTTTCAGCAAGTTACCGAAGATACGTTTTCTAGCATTAACTGGCCTAAAGGACATGTTGCAGAAGGGCAACCTGTTAAACTTAGAGACTATCAGATAGAATGTATTAATAGGTTTCTTGCTAACCCACATGGTGTACAAGAAATTGCAACTGGTGCAGGTAAGACATTAATGACAGCCGCATTAAGTTTAATGTGTGAGCCTTATGGTAGAACGTTAGTAATTGTACCTAACAAGGATCTAGTTAAGCAGACACAAGAAGACTATGTTAACTTAGGTTTAGACGTAGGTGTATTTTTTGGTGATGAAAAAGATGCAGGACATAAACATGTTATTGCTACATGGCAAAGTATAAATTCTCTAATTAAGAGATATAAAGATGGTAAGAGTAATGTTAATATTGATATCCTCACAGATGATTTAATATGTGTTATGGTAGATGAAGTGCATATGGCAAAAGCAGATGTACTTAGGACAATGCTAACAGGGCCTTTTGCAAACATTCCTATTCGATGGGGATTAACAGGAACAATACCTAAAGAAGAACACGAATACATTAGTTTAATTTGTAGCATTGGTGAAGTGTTACATAGGCTACAAGCAAGTGAACTACAAGACAAGGGTGTTCTATCAAATTGCAATGTTAAAATATTGCAGTACCAGGATAGTGTTGAATATAACAACTATCAAGAAGAACTGTCGTTTCTTACTACCAATAAGGAACGTATGATAGAGATAGCAAAGAAGATGGATACAATTAGTGATACAGGAAATACTTTAATACTAGTAGATCGAATTAAAACAGGTCAACTGTTTGAAGAACTGCTTCCTGATTGTGTATTTGTATCCGGATCGATGAAAAGTAAAGATCGTAAAGCAGAATATAATGAGGTGCAGACACTAAACAATAAGATTATTGTTGCGACATATGGGGTTGCAAGTGTAGGTATTAATATACCTCGTATTTTTAACCTAGTACTAGTAGAACCTGGTAAGAGCTTTGTAAGAACTATTCAAAGCATAGGTAGAGGTATACGAAAAGCAGAAGATAAGGACTTTGTACAGATATGGGATATCACTAGCAATGCAAAGTTCTCTAAAAGGCATCTAGGAAAACGTAAAAAGTTCTATGATGAAGCAAATTACCCACACGAAACACAGAAGGTAAAATATTAATGAATATATTAACAGTAGACAATGAAACGTACGACTTAGACAGACTGCCAACTGAAGTAGATGGCGATTTAAGATATAGTGTATTAGATTATAGTGATGCAAAAGATGTAGACTATCTCTTTATACCGTTAGTGTTCTTAGAAAGTTTTTCTTGTCCAGCCGCAGTATTACGAATTGGAGAATCTGAAATTAAAATGCCATTAGATTGGAGTTTAATTATTGGTGAACCAGATCATGGAGAACCTGAGATTGTAAGTATTATGAGTTTGAATGACAGAGGCTTTAATGCTTTTGAATTTAATCCTGTAAACGGATACAAAGCAAATTGGGTTCCGGTTGAGATTGTAAACGTATATCAAGAAGTAAAATGGTATGTGCCTAAGTTAAAGTTTGGACATATATTAACAGTTCCTCTATCAGCAGGTAAAGGAGCACCTTGTAGTTTCTTCTTAAAAGAGTCAACTAAGGTGCCTGAAGTTCTTGACCTTAACAACATTTGGTTTTAAGTAGTAGTATGCCAGCAAAGAAAAAAGCATCTGCAACACATAAAGTCAATATCCATGAGATAATGAATGCCATAGACTATAGGAATAGTGATTACTATTCTAAGTTAGATGACGAGAGTAAAAAGTCAGTTAGCACATATATGGCACAACGTTGGGCAAGCCAAGTACAAGGCCCTCAGGAGATACAAGAGCATTATTTGTTAATGGTTAATGATTTAAGCAATGTTGATTATATTGCTACTACTAGCGGGCATGAAGAGTTACGTTATAGGATACTAGCATTGGTAGGGCTAGGAAACAAAATGAGACATGAATTTGTTCCACCTAAAGGAGCAAAGAAGGATAAACTTAGAGAGTGGATATTAGATTTGTTGCCACATTGTAATGAGCAAGAAGTAGAATTATTCAGAGAAATTAACGACAAAGATACTCTTAAGGATATTGCAACGGTGAAAAACACACCAGATAAAAAATTGAAGGATTTGTTTAAATAGTATGACGACAGATTATCAATGTAAGTATTGCATGAAAAAGTTTGCTAGGGAGAGAACCTTATCGAGCCATATGTGTGAAAAGAAAAGAAGGTGGATGTCTATAGACGAACCGTCTTCTAGGATTGCTTTTCAAGTATGGTATGATTTCATGAAGTATGTAAGTCCGCAAACAAAGAAAGAACGTACTACTGAGGACTTTATTAGAAGTCCGGACTACATTGGTTTTATAAAATTTTCTAGTTACATAATAGAGTTAAGACCAGTAAGCACAAATAAGTTTATTAAATGGTTATTTAAGCATGGTGTTAAACTAAGTAATTGGAACAAAAAAGAGACTTACTCTTTGTATATACAAGAAACAAGTAAGTTGGAAACAGTTGAACGAGCAGTAGAACGCATGGTGTTACTAATGAAGTCATGGAGCGAAGAAACTGGAGTATCATGGGAGAAATATTTCCAAGAAGTACCTACAGCAACAGCCATGAATTCGATAGTCATGGGTAGGATAAGTCCATGGATTATTTATTCGTCCGAATCAGCACAAAGATTATTAGACAGAATGGAACCTGGACAATTAGATGTTATAACAAGGAGCATTGACACAGAATGGTGGACAAGAACAATACAAAAAAGCCCAACAGAAGTGACATGGTGCAACAAGATTCTGAACTAACTGTTCATGTACAAGACTTGGAGCAATTAGAAAAACGTATTTCAACATTTGATAAGAAATTAACATTATTATATGACGAGATGCGAGATATGAAAGAAAGACAAGAAGAATTGATTAACATTATTAAGCAAGGATTACGATGAGTAGACCAGACGTTGATATAGACTTTGGTAATAGGGAGGAATTATTGCATATACTCGATGGAGTACCAGCAATGATTCAAACGGAGCATGGAGCAACTAAACACAAAACTGGTGTTTACTTTCATCCTGTATCTGTGAATCCTTATACGGGCTGGTGCAGTCTAGATCATAAAGAAGCAGAAGACATGGGTTTCTTTAAACTTGATTTACTAAATGTTAGTTTTTATTCTAAGATACAAAACAAAGATCAACTAGATAAGTTGATTGCAAAGGAACCAACATGGGAGTTACTAACACATGATGAGTTTTCTAGTAAACTTCTACATGTAAACGGGCACGGAGAAATACTTCGTGCAACAAAACCTACTAGTATTGAACAACTGGCGGCAGTACTAGGTATGATTAGACCAGCAAAACGTTATCTTGTTAATAAAGGATGGAAACAGATTATGGATGAAGTCTGGGTGAAGCCTACAAATAACGATTACTTCTTTAAGAAGTCGCATGCAACGGCATATGCAATTATGATTGTAGCACAAATGAACTTGTTATGCGAAGAACTTATTAATCCATCTTCTTAACAAGACTAATTTGGCGTCTTTTAGTACGTTTAACAATTACATTTTCTAAACTAGTTAAATGTCCAGCAAGCATATCAAAATCCTTAGTAGCATAAGTCTGCAAGCAGTAAGCAAAGTTTTTCATTGTGGCTTTAAGCACAATATTAATTGGTAGCAGACGATTACTTCCCCACCACCATTCCTCACCAGCTTCTATGAATAATAACTTCTCCTCGGGCGATTTTAACAAATCATACCGATACATAGTTACAACTGTATTATCGCTATTTTGTATTATTCCGACAATCTCCTTATCAGCATAGCGAACTAAGCTCATAAATGGAAATTCTTCTAAAAATTGTTGTATTTTAATGTCCATGTTTCTAACTATACTTAGTAGGAGGACCAGGGGGTTGTTTGTCATAACAGATAAATAAACACATGGGAACATTAAACTCGACAGTAGCGAAAGCTAATTTAAACTATGCAGGAGCCGGAACTGGATCCTCATTAACTAGGCATCATGCATCTTATACCGACCGTACAATTAGGTGGTTCCAAGGTGTAGATAACCTCCTGGATCTAACAATATCAGGATCAGATAGACGACCACTAAGTTTATTACATAAAGAAGTTATGCTTATTTTATGGGATAGTTATACAAGTACAACTATTTTTAAAAGACGTGCCGTTCCAACAGTAGCAGAAAACGGACAAGCAAGATTAACAATTTATGCAAGAGATTTAATGACCTCACCTCCTGGTAGGTATGTGTTATCTGCAACTATCGTAGATGGCAGAGGACTTGAAACAGCTCTAAGTTGGGATCGTTCTCAAAGAGCTCATTGGGACGTTGAAATAATGGAAGCAGTAGTTCCATTTAGTAGATCTACTTTTGAGATTACAAACTTTCCTGTTTTTATTACCAGCGGATCTGGTTATGCCAGTTCAGCAACTAACGGACCATCATATTATAGAAAAGATACAAGTTTATTTTCTACTGCCGTATATTGTAGCAACTACACAGGAACATTAAAAATTCAAGGAACATTAGACGATAATATTGTTGCTGATACATTGTATGCAGATCTGATCCCTCAGGACGGAAATACTGCGGTAATTACATATACAGGATTCACAGGCATAGACCCTTTCAATTACTATGCTGGCGTAAGATGGCTCCGAGCATGCAAAACAGACGATGTTACAAATGCTGGTACAATAGATAAAATTCTAATAAGAGTATAATATGAAATTTTTTAATCGTGAACTAACAGACCTCGAAAACCGGCTTGTCGTCCTTGCCGCTATTCCAAGCTCGTTTGGAATATACTACCTATTCCTTTTATACATAGGCCCTTGGCTTTATGAAAACTTTCCTTCTATTGAATATTACATGTCATTAAAAGTGGACAGAAACGGCATTTATTTTTCTTGACTTTCAGTATACATTATAGTATACTAATAACATGAGTATTGTTGAATCGACGATTCGAGGTTATTTGCCTCCTATGAAAACAAACAGTAGTGGTTGGTCTACTATGAATTGTCCTATGTGTATTCATAACGGAGAAAGTAGGCCAGATACTAAAGGCAGAGGTGGCATTAGATTTGATAATGAGAAAACTGCCTATCATTGTTTTAATTGTGGATTTACAACTGGTTGGAGATCTGGAAGTAAGTTAGGTTTTAAATTAATTAAGTTAATGCGAGTATTAGGCATTGACGAAGCTGAAATACAGCGACTTAAAATTTTGTTATGGGATCAAGTTATTGAGGAAGTAGCAGAAGAAGAACAAGAAGTGTTTAATAAGGAATGGCCTGAAATTCCATATCCATTTGAACTAACAGATTTAAGAGATGAGGCTGTTGAGTACTTAACAGGTAGAGGCATATTTAAATTAGCAAAGTGGGAGCAGACAAACCAGATAGGAATGAAACAACGTATTATTTTACCTTATACAGATAATTCAAAAGTAGTTGGTTATATGGCACGTTGGATAGGCGATCCTCCTAAAGGAACTGCTAAGATGTTAAGAAAGTCTCCGGACGAATATGTATTCAACTTAGATAAGCAACAGAAGAAACGTAAATATACAATAGTATGCGAAGGTGAATATGATGCCTTAGCAATAGGCGGTGTTGCTATACTATCTAATAAAATTAGCAAATATCAAGCACAACTAATTGAGGATTTAGATACAGAACCGGTAATGTTAGCAGACAAAGATCCAGGTGGCAAGTCGTTAGTCGAAGATGCAATTAACTTAGGTTGGAATGTTAGTTTTCCTGACTGGCCTGCAGGTGTAAAAGATGCCAATGAGGCAATATTGCGTTTTGGTAGAGTAGCAACATTGCAAAGTATATTAATGGCGATTGAACACTCGCCTTTGAAGGTTAAATTATTAATGAGGAGATGGTGTGTATAGTTATAAGGTAGAACCATATTATAGTTTTAAGTTAGATTGGAAAGAAGGACAAAATGATAATGTCTTTTGGGAAGAAGTTATTTTATGGATGACTACAGAATTTGGATTACCTTCATATAAAGTAAGTAATTGGAAAGCTAGTCCGATAAAACGTTGGGCATATCAATCATCGTTAGACGACATGATCTTTAGATTCCGAGATAAAGAAGACTTAATGATAGCAAAACTTAGATGGGGCAATGATGGCTGAAGAACAAATTAAAGAATATAGTTATGAATTACAGAAACTTTTCTTAGAGTTTCTTATTTCTAGCAGGGACTTGGCGGCAAGATGTAACAATGTATTAGATCCAGAATATTTTGATCGTCGATTGCGTCCTGCGGCAAAGTTTATTAAAGATTATATTACTGAACATAGTAATGTACCTGACGCAAAACAACTTACGGCAGTTACTTCTATTGAGATATTAGAAATTGGCGGCAAAGCAGAAGAACATAAAGAATGGTTCTTAGATGAGTTTGAAGGATTTTCTAGACATAAAGCATTAGAAGGTGCAATTCTAACTAGTGCTGACTTATTAGAAAAAAGTAACTACGGAGAAGTTGAAAACTTAATTAAAGCCGCAGTACAAGTTGGACTTCCAAAGACATTTGGCACAAACTATTTTGAAAATCCTAAAGAGAGACTAGAAGGACTTAAAGATGCAAATGGACAGTTGACAACTGGTTGGACAACTGTTGATAATAAGTTATATGGAGGATTTAATAGAGGAGAACTAAACATATTTGCAGGTGCATCTGGTGCTGGTAAAAGTTTGTTCTTACAAAACTTAGGACTAAATTGGGCAAAAGCAGGACTGAATACTGTTTACTTTAGTTTAGAGCTAAGTGAGGGCTTATGTTCTATGAGAATGGACGCAATGTTAACAGGAACATCTACTAGAGATGTTTACAAGAAAATTGATGACATTGATTTGAAAGTTCGTATGATTGGAAAGAAATCAGGGTGTTTACAGATTGTACAGTTACCAAATAGTGTTACTGCAAACGATTTATTAGCATGGATTAGAGAATTTCAAACACAACGTAAGATACATGTTGATGCAATACTTGTAGATTACTTAGACTTAATGATGCCAGCAGGACAAAAGATTAGTGTTGCTGATTTATACATTAAAGATAAGATTGTTAGTGAGGAATTAAGAAATCTAGCAGTTACCGAGAATCTATTATTTGCAACTGCATCGCAGTTAAACAGAAGTGCCGTAGAAAGTGTTGAATTTGACCATAGTATGATTGCTGGTGGTTTAAGTAAGATACAAACGGCAGATAATGTGTTTGGTATATATAGTACTCCGAGTATGCGAGAAAGAAATAGAGTGCAACTACAGTTTATGAAAACAAGAAGCAGTAGTGCAGTTGGACAGAAACTTGAGATGGACTTTGATCCAACTACATTGTTAATCTCAGATTTAGCAGAAGATGCAGAGCCAATAGCAAGTTCGGCAACTACAGTATTCAACAAACTACATAAGACAAGTAGTACAATAGTTACTCCAACAGAGCAACCACAATCTACGTCTTCTTCTGTTAATAGGGATAAGTTAAGAAATTTAGGATTAACTAGAGATGCTTAATTATTATGTATCAGCTGTATCAGCTCTAGTGCGATCTCGTTGTTCTTCGTCAGGACCGTCATCTTCAACTTCTGGTGCATCACCATCGTCAAATTCTACGTTTTTATCATCTTTAGCATCTGATGTAGCAGAAAGGTTGTATGATTGAATGGTATTTCTTAATCTAATAGTCAATGCCGCATCATCTGCAATAATATCAGCCATAGCCATAAAGGCTACAGTAATCAGCTTCATTTCACTTGTTCCCATTGGGGCATTACTTCGCATCTTGTTTAATGCTTGTACAAAACGAGATTGTAATTCATCACTAACAAGCGGCCTTAAAGTTACTTTTAAACGATTAAGTTCAGTAGCAGTAATGTCATGCGAAACGTTACCTGTTTCAGGTGCTATCTTGTCTTTTGGTGGATTATTACCAAAAGATCCGTCCGATCCAGAGGTTGACGAAAAATCTTCGTTAATAACCGCTAATCGATTCATAAATTCACGTATTTCTTGGGCTGATGTCATGTTATTAAATGTCTCCTACAGATGTATTTACCATAAATAGAGTTACAATGCAAACAAAAACTAGATCAATATTAGAAGAAATTACCACTATTGTTCCTAAAAAGGATAAGCACTTAATGGTGGAGGGACTTGCGGTACAAGCACTAGCAAGGATATCTAATCTCGTTAGGATAATAGAAACGTCCTATCCAGAGCATCAAGCACAAGACTTAACTAGGCGTTTGCAGTTAGCAATTAAAAACGGCGACCCAAACAAATTCACTCGAGGTGTAAGGATTATTAAAGAAAACGAAAATAAATAACATTATGAAATTTCAAGACTTAAATGAAAAAGATGAAATTAACTTAGATGAAGGTGTGTTTGGCGACTTAGCAAAACGTGTGGTTAATAAAACCAAAGACGTTGCTAATGGAGTTGGCCTTGCAGTTAGAGGCCAAGGAGCAAATGAGTTTGCTAAACTTACTAATTTAATTGATCAAAAAGCAGTAAAGATGTTTAATACTGCAAGACCAGGAGAAGCAGATTCAACTGGTAAAGACCTACCTTTAGGTGACATTGTTAAAATGGTTGGTAAAGCAATTATGCAAGCAACTAATAATGCAATTAGTACAAAACAGTTATTAGTATACATCAAAGAAAATAAAAGAGAGATTATTAAAAACGTTAATGTAGCAGACAGAGGAGCCGCTGGTGCAGATCAGATGATTCAGTTAATGTTACAAGGCGGAAGTGCAACAGCACCAGAGGGATTTGGAGTTGAGGATTCTGTTAGATCAATATCATTAATTTTTTCCGTTGCATTTTTACATATGCAAGTTGAAATGGGAGATCCAGAACAAGGACAGCAAGCAGGCGGAGCTCCTGCACAGTCAGCAAGTGAAGCTGAAAAGACAATGGATGCAAATCCAGAATATCAGTCCGAATTAAAAACTTTTGAGTCATTAACTACTACACTTGCTGGAGAGTTATACACTCCTGGTAATGCATTTTTAGCAAACATACAAGCAAACAACGAATTTCCTGCAAAACAAGAAGCATTTATTGTTGGCTATGCAACAGCCATTAAAACAAAATACTTTAATGCAGATTTAAAAACTTTAGAAGCCGCGGCAAATTCATCTACACCAGAATCAGTAATTGATGACAACCAATGGAGAGCATCTTTCTTTGGACACATTCAACCACAAGTAGCTCAACAGATACAACAGAATGCAGATGTTACACAAGCAATACAGAAGTTTAAAAATGACTTAGATTCTATTACTACTTCTTTTGCTAAGTTAGCATTTATTGAAAAAACAGCAAATGAAGTAGCGAATGTTGATGCAACTATGAAAAAGTTAATTGATTGGGTTGAAAAGTCAATATCACTTATTAAAACGTTATCACTAGGTAAAGCAGGAGGCCCTCAGGCAACAACTGGAACAACTCCACAAGCAGGTAAGCCAGATGACGAGGAAGTTTCTAGTACAACACAAGGTGGTCCAATTGATGATCCAAATCTACCTAACTGGGAAAAGGTTAAAATGGGATATGATGCCTTAGATACAATAGGGCAGGAAGCACTAGTAAAGGCATTGTTTAACAAATGAAAATAACAAATATAAACAAACGAACAGCATTACTTGAAAGTGTATGTTACGATTTAGATAAAGAACAGAGACGTATTGTTGAAGGAGTAGTATCAGCCTGGGACGACTTACTTGAAGTTGAACTAAGACAAGATCAAATTAATAACTTGTTTCCATTGGTACAAAAACTATCTGATGAAACAGGCGGAAATAGAACGGCTGTAGGATTAACAAAAGATAAAATTGTAGATACTGCAAAAGCCGCTAATGAATATCTAAGTAAAATTGGAAAATTAATACAAGATACAAAACCAGTAGAAAACTTTGATAATAAATTTGAGAAACTAAAAACAGATATTAAAGCTAAACTAGGTGAAGATAGTAAAATTACTTCAGGGATAGAAAACTTAGGAAAATATGCCAAGATGAATCCTGGTAAAACAGCATTTGCTATTGGTGTTATGACTGCCTTAGTTGGTATTGGAACAGGTGGAAGTGCAATAGCTATTGGTGTTGCCGCTACACTATTAAAAGGTTCTGTTGAAGTACTTAAAGGTGAGAAGCTATCTACAGCAATTGGAAAAGGATTAAAGACAGGTGTTATTTCCGGACTTGCCGCAGGTGCATTTAATGCAGTTGGTGATTGGTTGTCAGGAATGCAAGCAGAGATTGTACCGTTTGAAGGATTAGATCAAATTAGTTTTGATGTATCTGGTAAAGTTGAATTTCCAGGCTTTGAATGGAAAGGTTCTATGAACTTTGAAAACTTAACAGTTCTTCCATCAGATGCAGATTTAGCAGGACAGTTAGTAGCAGAATTTGCTAAAGGAGATGCAACAGCATTTGATGCATTGGCAGAGTTAGCAAAGAAATCTTTTACACCAGAATATGTCGAGCAAATGGCACAATTTACAAATGCCGCACAAGAAATTGCATTAAAGAACGATGCAACATATCAAGCCATCTTACAAATACAAACAGCATTAGCATCAACCGCAGGTGGTGCAGTAGCAGGTAAGAGTGTAAGTGATGACAGAGGAGCAGATCAGCAAGAACTATTTCAATCACAAACTAATAACGGAATTGCATTAACAGAAAGAAAAATTGATAGATTATTTGATACAGTAGGGTATTATAATACAAATCCAAACATTGAATTCTTAGGTGAAGGACCAGTTTGGGATACCATTAAGAAAGATGCTATTGCAAAAGCAAAAGAACTTGCTAAGCCAACTGTAGATAAAGCTAAAACAGTTAGCGGAAATACAATGAATGTTGTTACAGCAGACAAACTTAAAAAAGCATGGAAAACAGCAGGAAGTCCAACTGATAGCGAAGTACTTGCAAGGTTCCTAGCAAAGAATAAAGTATCTCCTGATGTTATTGCAAGTGCATATAAAGATTTAAAAGTACCTGTACCAGATGATTCAACAGATCAAGAGAAACAGGAAAAAGAATTAGCACTTCGTAAAACTCCGCAAATGAAAGACGGACAATACGAATTAGATCTTGCTTCATTGCCACCAGCAGTAAGACAAGCAACAAGCAATTTATGGGACGAGTTTAATAAACTTACTCCACAGGAACAAGAAAAGTTTAAAGCAGACCTAAAGAAATCGGAAAATATAACATGAAGATAAACGAAGTTATCGTACATAACAAAAAAGTAATAAAAGAAGCAAAAGCAAGAATTGACCATCCAGAAGATATTATCTTTGATGAGAATGGAACGCAGGGTGCAATGCGAGCTCTTGATGCAATGGTGCATGCCTCACAGAACCATGGAGAAACAACTTCAATTAAATGGGACGGAAGCCCAGCAGTAATTTTTGGATGGATGGATAAAAATTCTTTTATTGTAACAGATAAAGCGGGCATGGGTGCAAAGAAATATGATGGAAAACCTACTAGTGCCGGAGATGTACAGGCTATGATTTTTAATAGAAGACCAGATGAAGAAGGTAGGCAGTATTATGCAAATAAGTTTGCAAGCATATACGAGCTATTAAAGAAAGCAACACCAAAGAGTCTAGTTGGACAAATGATACAAGGTGATTTACTTTATATGAGTGCTGATGATATTGTTCATACAGAAGAAGATATTACATTTGGTCCGGTTAAAGTTAGGTATACAATCGATAAAGATAATCCAGTAGGTGCTAAGATTGCTAAAAGCCAATGTGGCATAGCAGTACATAGTGTTTTTAATTCTGTTGAATCTGCTAGTGCCGCAGATGGAGAACCAACACCAGTAACTCCTAAATCTTTAGGATTAAAAGATAGTCCTAAGTTAGTAATCTTTGGTCCAGAGACAAATATACCAACAGATACTGAAATTAAACTACCAATGGCAGAAGTAGAGTCTTTAAGGAACTTAATTAAAAGTGGTCCAGCACAACTAATTGATGATATGCTAGATCCATTTAATATGGGCAGTCTTAAAATAGCAAACTTACCAGAACTATTTAAAAAGTTTGTAAACTTTAAAGCAAGGTCAGGTATTGATATTGGTTCTGCACCAGAGTTAGCAAACGAATTCATTAAGTGGATTGAAGGTCCAGCAGGATTAACAGATAATAAGAAGAAAAATGTTTTAGCACACTTACAACAGTACAAAGCACCTTTTGAGATGTCATGGCGTATTGTTTCTGCACTAAGTAACATAAAGCATACAATCAAAGATCAATTAGATACCCATGTAACAGGGATTAAAACTAATAAAGGCCACGAAGGTTTTGTATCTGCTACACCGCATGGTAAGATTAAGTTTGTTAATCGACCAAACTTTATGAAAAAGGAATAGACGTTATGTCTGAAAAGTATACAGCAAATGAATGGGCTCAAATGGAGGGTGGACATACAGTTGAACCTTTAACAGAAGAAGCATTTTCATTTATTAAGGAAAACTGTAACGAAAGTAAAATGTTTCGTAATACACACTTAAACTCTTTGACACTAAGAGATACAGTTGATGCCGCATTTTTAAATATGGTAACATTGTATATGTTAGCACAGGAATTTGAAACGGCTCCTTTTGCACAAAACTATGCAAAAAGAACAATGATATTTGGAAACTTTAGCCAAAGTCGTGTAAGCTCAACAGATTTATATCAAGCATTACATATTGCTATGTATAGAGATGCAAAAGAAAGTTCTAGACTTAAAGCTCCAGAACAAAATGCCGCTTTAAGAGTTAGATTACATATAAATGAAAAAATGTGTAAAGATTTCTTAAAAGGCATTGGTAGCGGACGTATGGATAGAACAACAGCAGTTAGACTTTTATATAGACTAGAAAGCCAAATGAATATTACTATTAGTAACTATAAGAGTTTACGCAGATTAATAACAGATTGGGAACATTTAACAACTTTCCAAAAGCAAACATGTGTAACTAGATTACTACAGTATTATAGAACACGTGGTAGACGTAGTGATTTATTTGGAACACTTAGTACCTTTGTACAACATAAAGCATGGGAAATAAAGACTAAGGATAATGCAGAAATTAAAGCAATAGGTCCCGGAAATGCCGTACATGGTTCCAGCTCTTCTAAAAACTTTATATCAAGTATTGCAAAAGTAGGCGGTGCTGGAGTAGCAGGCTATGCCGCGGCGAGATTACTTGGCCGTCTAAGGTAATATACAATGACAGAAGCATCTAACAAACGTTCGTGGAGTATGCCTGGATCACACTTTGGTGGAGATCCTGAATTTTATTCTTGTTGGACATTGTATGATATAAGCAATGACGAAGGACAATCCTCAGAAAATTTAGAAAAACTTATGGGTATAGCAACATCAAGGTCTCAACCTATTCTTGCTGGAGTAGAAATGATTCTGGATCAAGATATTACAGACGGTTTATTTGGTACTAAGCACACAGGCAAGCACAATGTATGGACTTATAAATGGATTGTTGATAAAAAAGGTATAATGACAGAAGAAACACTTAATAACGAAGCACATGGACTCACAATGCATACAGGATTACAAGAAACTGCTAAGTTAACTAAGCAGATATACACTAGAGGCGTTAACACAAACATGTTCTTTGTCCGCCATGATTCGCTCTAGAGTCATAAATACCTAGTAAATAAAAAACGGCTTTATATAACTCACTTTGGCTCACATTGGCACTTTACGGATCATACAAGCAGACTAACATGCAAGAGCAACCTAGTCTATGACTCACTCGGTAAAGAAGACTCTAATGAATAATAAAGTTAAAGTAGTAACAGGTGAAGCTGAAGACCTTCAATTACATGTTGAATTATGTGCTCAACGATATAATCGCATGGAAGAGAAGTTTACAGGCTTAGAAGATAGGTTAGACTATCTACACAGAGATTTCACAGAATTTAAAGGTAAAGCCGATTCCAATTTTAACGATCTCAAAGATCTAATACATCAATCAGCCAATAAAAGATTTAATACAATGGTAACAACTGCCGGAACGGTAATTGTTGCTCTAATAGGTATGCTCGGTTATATAATTATTAATAACTAGTATTGGAGGTTTCATGACACAGATTTTAATCGAATCAAGAATAGTATGGGCAAGGACAGGTAACAAGGTAAAACGCAAAATACGTTGTACTACCGGTAAACGTCGTGGCCGTATTGTCAGTACAGTCGGAGCCTGCAATCAAAGAATAGATATTAAAAAACGTTATGTCTTTAAACGTGCAAAGCAACGTTTTAAGTCAAGGATGGCTATTAAGCGAAATAGAACAAAAAGATATAATCCCATTTCTAGAAGAGTGAGGAGACTTAATAGACAAAAAGGGCATCGTAACGCAATGAGGCCTAAGATAGGTCGCAAGACATCTATTAAAAGAAGATAGTTATATAGTCTTATTTGGCTAAATAAACACAATATAAAGATACCAGGAGGTTTAATATGAAGTTTAACGATATTTCCAATAATACAAGTCCAGCCAATGCGGCTAAGGAAGCATTATTGAAGCAAAGCATTGAGATTGATGAATCTTTTCAAGGATCTCAGCTAAGAGATCATTTAGGTGATCTACAAAAGGAACTTGATACGTTAGCAAGTAAAGGTGGAGCAGAATATACTCGTGCAGTTTTACATAAGGCAGTCTATGAAGATATGGCTAATGTAGATGCGGAGCCTATTTTTGAAGCTGAAATTGGTGATGAAGATATCGAGCAAGCAGAAATTATTATTGCGGCAAATGGCCTCAGTAAAGAATTCCAAGGCATGATTGAAGATTGTGCTGATATGCTAGGAAGCGATTTAATTACATTAGTTGATCAAATCAAATCTAAATTTGGTGATGGCCCAGGTGAACAGTTTGGAACTTCAATTAGAGATACATTGCAGTCAGCAATGGATGTTCTTACTACAACTAAAGACGGAGTTGATTCCGCCATTAATACATTGAAAGACCCAATGTCTGCACCAGCAATGGATGCCGAAGCACCAATGGACGATATTGGAGCTACAGACGATGAGCCTGTAATGCCTGCAATGTCGGGACCAGAAGAAGAGCCACTTGGTAGGGAATTAAAGAGTGAACTTGAGTGAGATAACATCAATTGATGCTGACTTTGCTAGTGCAATTAAGATGTTCTTAATTAGAGCATCATTGGACGGTAAAGACTCGCTACCAATGGAAGAACTTGTTGGCATGTTATCTAAGTTAGGATTTCAGGCTAATGGGCAGGAAACAGGGATTAGGAATTATATTACTACACTAAAAGGTAAAAATCCTGATCTAGTATCAGATGTAAATGATACTGAAATTATATTAACTACGATAGTTAGCGACCCTGGTGATGCAGAAGACAACGAAGAAAAAGTTGGCGATATGGCATTATCAAATGCAAAGGCAGACTTAGGAATATGAGTAGAATATTTTATACAGCCACAGAAGCAAGATCTCAAGCATTACAAGACCTGGTAATCTTAAAAGAAGTTAGAGATCTAGAAATTGCAATAGTAACTGCAACCAATTCCGGTTTAGTTGATGTGGACGTTATAACAACTACTACAATGGCGGCCTTGACTACAGATGCAAACTACACTCTTGCAACTGAATATTATGATACATTACGAGGCACTAGGGAAGATAGACAAAAATCATTACAAATTTCTAAGGTTATAAAATACTTTGAGGACTTAGGTTACACCATAGATCCGATAACCAACCAATCCACCGATGCTACCTTTAAATGGCGAATAGCCTGGTAGAAAAGTCTTGACAAAGGACTAAAAATCTGTTATACTTAACAGATGATAAACCATAACAAAAAATACGATTATAAAAAACTTTCTAGAATAGACGGAGCCCAACGTTTGTATAAAACGCCTGGCGGTGATAAAGTGCCAAGTGTTACAACGATACTGTCTAAGACTGGTGATAATAGTGGATTAATTGCTTGGCGTAAACGTGTAGGCAATGTAGAGGCTAATAGGATTTCAAAAGAATCAACAGGCTTAGGAACACTAGTACACACTCATGTTGAAAACTATCTACTAGGAAAAGATCGCCCTGCAGGTAAAAATCTCGTACATGAGATGGCTACTAAAATGGCAGATAAAATTATTAACGAAGGCTTACCACAAGTAACAGAAGTATGGGGTATGGAAGTGCAATTATACTTTCCGGGCTTGTATGCTGGTACAACAGACTTAGTTGGTATGTATGATGGTGTTCCTGCAATCATGGATCATAAGACATCTAAAGCATTAAAGAAGCCTGAGTGGATGGAAGATTATTTTATACAGACTTGTGCATATGCATTAGCACATAACGAATTGTATGATACAGATATTAAAAAAGGTGTGTTGTTTATGACTACACGGGACGACAAGTATAAGACTTATATAATTGAAGGCAACGACTTTAAGCTCTATACAGACAAATGGCTCGATAGAGTAGAAACTTTTTATAATGGATAAATATATCTAATAGGCTGGCTAAAGATGTACGATCAAACTTTTTGGGAGACAGGCAAACATACTAGAATGTTGCTCTGGAGGGATTGGAGGAGTTCAATAGCAGAACTACCAACTGAAACCTTATATAATAAAATTGCTTATTGGTGGAAAATGGTGCCAATGTCAGATAATACAATTGACATATGGGATGAAAATTCCTGGCCTACACCTTGGGAATTAATTACATTTTCTAGTTTTTGTTATCCTAGCCGAGGGCTTGGGATATACTATACATTGTCTCTAATTGGCAAAGAATCTGAGTTAATTCTTGCCCAAATTGACGGAGAAACAAGTCTTCTGGTGAAAACTAAAGACAAAAAAGTGTTAAATTACTATGAGGGAGATGTAGTCGATGTCTCTGATTCAAAGTTTGAAACACTAAGAATTTTCAGCTCTGCAGACATGCATAGGCTGGTTAAAGTATAACTGTATTGCATACTGGTAGATTAATAAGTATGCAACAAAGAAGAATTGAAATAGGTAAAGGAAATATTAAAAAATGAATGATGTGGTAAATGTAGTAAAACGGAGTGGAGCAGTAGAGCCCTTAGATATTAATAAAATACATGTAATGGTGGAAGAAGCATGTGAAGGATTAGCAGGAGTTAGTGTTTCCCAAGTAGAGATGAATGCAGATTTACAGTTTACAACAGGAATTGCTACATCAGATATACAAGAAATTTTAGTTAGAAGTGCAAGTGACTTAATTAGTTTAGAGCATCCAAACTATCAATATGTTGCGGCACGTTTATTACTATACGGACTTCGCAAAGATGTCTTTGGTCGCTTTGACTATTCTAGTTTATATGACCTAGTAGTAGAGAACGTTAAGTGTGGAGTATATGATTCTGAATTACTTAAAACATATAGCGAAGATGATTGGAAACAACTAGATGTATATATTAATCATGCTAGAGATTTAGATTTTACATTTGCTGGTATGAGGCAAGTAGCAGACAAGTACCTTGTACAAGATAGAAGTACAGGACACATTTACGAAACTCCACAATATATGTATATGTTGATTGCCGCCACTATATTTTCGAGTTATCCTTCTGATACAAGGTTAGGATATATCCGCCGTTACTACGATGCAATTTCTACTTTTAAAATTAATATTCCGACTCCAATTATGTCAGGTGTTCGCACTCCAATTAGACAGTTTGCTTCCTGCGTTTTAGTAGACGTAGATGATACATTGCCATCAATTTTTAATAGTTCGTCAGCAGTAGGGTATTATATTGCTCAACGTGCAGGCATTGGACTTAACTTAGGTCGTGTTCGTAGTATTGGATCTAAAATTAGAGGTGGTGAAGTAGCACACACAGGCGTTATTCCTTTCTTAAAAGTTTTTGAATCGGTAGTGCGTTCATGTACACAAAATGGTGTTCGTGGCGGAAGTGCTACAGTACACTTTCCTATATGGCATAAAGAAATTGAAGATATTATTGTATTAAAAAATAATAAAGGCACAGAAGATAACAGAGTGAGAAAGCTCGATTACTCAATACAGATCAGTAAGATCTTTTATGAAAGACTAATTCAAAGCAAACAGATTAGTCTTTTTTCACCTCACGATGCTCCAGGGTTATATGAAGCATTTGGTGACAATGACAAGTTTGATGAGTTATATGTAAATTATGAGAATGATAAAAACGTACCTAGGACTGAAGTTTCAGCACATGAACTATTTTCAGATATTCTAAAAGAACGTGCAGAAACAGGTCGAATTTATATTATGAATATTGACCATTGTAACTCTCATAGTAGCTTTAACGTTCCTGTTAAGATGAGTAATTTGTGTCAAGAAATTACATTACCTACTACTCCTATTCAAGGACTAGAAGATGAATCAGGAGAAATTGCTTTATGTATCTTGAGTGCTATCAATGTCGGTACATTAAGAAACCATGATGATTTAAAGAACTTATGTGATCTTGCCGTTCGTGCATTAGATCAAATTATTGACTATCAAAATTATCCTGTTAAAGCGGCAGAGGTATCAACTAAGTCAAGACGTAGTTTAGGAATTGGATATATTGGATTAGCACATTATCTAGCAAAACGTGAGTTACATTATAGCGATGATAAAGCGGCACAGGAAGTTGGTCGTTTAACAGAAGCATTTCAGTATTATTTAATTTCAGCAAGTGCTCAGTTAGCAAAAGAAAAAGGTGCATGTGATGCTTATAATGAAACAAAGTATAGTAAAGGTATTTTACCTATCGATACATACAAAACTGATATTGATGATTTCTTAGGAAAGCAATTATTGTTAGATTGGGAGGCACTAAGAGCAACAGTTAAAGAACATGGATTACGTCATAGTACTTTATCTGCACAAATGCCATCTGAGAGTTCATCTGTTGTTAGTAATGAAACTAATGGTATTGAACCACCAAGAGCATATATGAATACTAAGAAAAGTAAGAAGGGTCCTTTGAAACAAATTGTTCCACAGTATAACAAACTTAAGAATCATTATAGTTTCTTATGGGACGAAGGAGTTAATGAAGGTTATGTTAAAATTGTTGCCGCAATGCAAAAGTATTTTGATCAAGCAATTAGTGGTAACTGGAGTTATAATCCTAAATTATACGAAAACAATGAAGTACCAATGAGTGTTATGTTTAATGATTTACTAACAACATACAAATATGGTTGGAAGACAAGTTACTATCAAAACACATACGATTCTAAAGGTGAAGACGAAGAAATGTTAGATGACATTCCACAGGAGTTTCAGCAACTAACAGAGAATCCAATTATTATCGAAGAGGAAGAGGAGTGTGAAGCATGCAACATTTAAAAACAGAAGTACAAAAGAGAACCGTATTTAATAAAAATAAAGTAGATTACACAAAACAGCCAATGTTCTTTGGTGAAGAACTAAACTCTCAGAGATTTGACGAGTTTCGTTACCCTGTATTTGACAAGTTAACACAAACACAACTTGGATTCTTTTGGAGACCTGAGGAAGTAAGTTTACAAAAAGATAGAAGTGATTATTTAAACTTTACACCATCTCAGAAGTTTATTTTTACAAGTAACTTAAAATATCAAACTTTACTTGACTCTGTGCAAGGCAGAGGACCAGCAATAGCATTTGTACCTTATTGTACATTACCTGAGCTAGAGGCATGCATGATTACTTGGGACTTCTTTGAAACTATTCATAGTAGAAGTTATACACATATTATTAAAAATATCTACCCTGATCCTAGTGAAGTATTTGATACTATCTTAGATGATGAGAAGATTGTTGCTAGGGCTGAAAGTGTAACAAAAGCATATGACGATTATATCAACGATGCTCAATATTATACTGCTACAGGAGTAGGTGATCTACGAGCAATTAAAAAGAAGTTATATCTAGCAATGGTAAATGTTAACGCATTAGAAGGTTTGCGTTTTTACGTTTCTTTTGCTTGTACATTTGCATTTGGTGAATTAAAAACAATGGAAGGCTCTGCTAAAATTGTTAGTTTAATTGCTAGAGATGAAAGCCAGCATTTAGCAATCACTACACATATTATTAAGAATTGGATGAAAGGTGATGACAACGAAATGGCTTCTATTGCTAAAGAATGCCAAGACGAAGTTGGTTTAATTTACGATAGAGTAGTAGAAGAAGAAAAAGAATGGGCTGATTACTTGTTTACTAATGGCTCTATAGTTGGACTAAACGAAAAACTATTACATATGTTTATTGAGCATACTGCAAACAAAAGACTTAAAAGTTTAGGTATGGCTACTCGATATGCCCAAAGTCCAAATGACAATCCGTTACCTTGGACACAACATTGGCTTTCAAATAAAGGGGTACAAAATGCTCCACAAGAAACAGAAATTGAAAGTTATGTTATTGGTGGTATTAAACAAGACGTAGACAAAGATACATTTACAGGATTTAAATTATAATGTTAGTAGGAACAAATTTAAGAAAAAAAGGAGATATTATCTCTATAAAACTATCAAATGGGGAAGAACTTATTTCCTCATTTGTAGAAGAAAAAGATAATTATCTAATCATTGATAGACCAGTGGCTTTACAAGCTGGCCCTAAAGGTGCACCGGCTTTAATGCCATTCTTTATGACAGCATCGCCAGATGCTACAAGAAACATACAGTTAGACAAGCATCATATTGTTATGATTGCTGTTACTGATGCACCTTTAGCAACACAATATTCAACAGCAATGTCAGGAATTCTACCAGCAGGGGCGATTCCTGGCTTACAAGTTTAATAAATACTTGTATGACTGAAGTTCACAGAGATACAGATAGTAGAGTATGCGGAGCAAGTACCGTTGTCGCAGGAAATGGAACAGTATACGTTAACAACTTGTTAGCAAGTGTTGATGCTGATCCAAATAGCCATGGCTCAGGTAATGTTATTGCAAGCACAAAAAATGTTTATGTAGAAAATAAACTAATTGTTGAGAATGGCGATTCATCAGATGCTGATGCAATTTGCCCTATACCACCACATTGTAATCCGGCAACAAGTTCCGGGTCTCCAAATGTGTTTGTAGGAAGTTAGTATGGTTAATATTCCAGTAATACCAGGAGTTAACGTGCAAACACAAGGCATACTTAACAAATCCCTTAAAGATATAATCTGTGCAATATTGTTTGGCGGTATTGGTAACCTTTTAAAAGGAAATATCTTATGTATTGAAGCAAACATAAACGAGATGCTTGAAGATGCTGGATATGCCAACTTATATGATATACAAGATGAACTAAGACTTTTACAAGACGAAGTTAAAGCATTTAGCGATCACTTAGGAATAAACGACATAACGCAAAGGATCAATGATGCGTTAGCAGAAGTAAGATATCTACTAAGTCTAGGAGGGTTATGCCCGGTTCCAATTAAAATTCCAAATATTAACGGAGATATATTAGATCAAGTTACTGACAATGTTTTTAACAACTTGCAAGGTGTACTAAGTGCATTTGGTCCGTTGCTAAAACCTAAAATTTGCATAGATGCACAAGGTAGAATAAACACAGGATCATTCCAACCAGGTAATATACTTGATAATATTAGGAAAGCATCACAGCAAGCATTAAATGCTGGTACAGTTATTCCATCAAGTATTACATCAGGTTTTAATAACCAAATAAAAGGCATTGGTGGCAGTATTAAACAAGCAAGGGCGATAGAACTGTTTCCAGACTTTAGACATAAGCATAATCTATTAACAGGAGCTCCGGTTGTTGCAGGGCAACCTGCATTAACTCTTGCCGCTAGACCATCTGATGCAGACATTGCCGCAGTAGCAGGACTCTCAAGTACTAGCGGTCCAGCATTTGAAATTGCAGGATCATCGTATCCTCCACAAAATACTCCTAATTTAGCTGATGCAACTAAGCAAGCTCAACAGATAGTAGCAAACGTAGGCAATAGTGCAAACTATCCAATTAATAGTGATAAGAATTTATGGGCAAGGGCATTAGGACCTGAAATATATGGATTAGCACTAGCGGCTTTAAATGGCGATGATGCATTTGTAGGAGAGCAACAAGACGTATACGATTATTGTGGAAGAGTAGTTACACAAACAACTGAAACAATTAGTGGAGATCCAGCAAGTGCAGGATTATCTAGTACAACAGATGCAGACCTAGATCCAACACCAATCAATTATACTTTATTATGGATTGATGCACCAGCACAAAATAGGATTGGCTGGGCAGTTTCCGGAGTTACCGAAGAAGCATTAGTACCAGATGACTATGGGTGTGAAGTACTATCTCCAGCATTAAAATTAAATCCAGAAATAGAACTATTTCAAGGCAAATCACACCTATTAAGTTTGCCACCAAGTAACCCAAATATCAATTCTTTGGAATCCAGCAATTTTGGCTATAAAGATGGCGGTTTAAACGCCGCTAGAACGCAAATTTCCTATGAAATGCCAGTTGGACAGGAGTTTTATATATACGAAGCCAAATTAGACGGAGCGGGTAATAGAGTACCAGACATAACTAAAAGGTGGTCAAATGGGCTAGTTCGTTTTGAGTTTTCAGAGTACTTAGATGAAGCAAATGGACGAAATGATGACACAGTAACATGGGCTCAATCGTTTATACCGGATATGATACCAGATCCAAATGATACAACTAGATTAAATGACTCAGCAGGCAGATTGCTGAAAAGTAACTTGATTCAGGCCCCGCTACCTACTGAACCAGGTGAACTATGGACTGATAATGGCTTAACAGTTTATGATAGTCCAACAGGTGGCACTCCTATATTAATAAAAACTTGGAAACGAGCAATAGCAAATCTTGTACTCGGCGAGAATATGCTTATTGAAGTAGACAGTACTTTCCCTGATTACCTAACCTACAGTAATGAGGCTGGTACCGTATTTGGGCTACTAAAGGTAACGTAGGATGGAGATATATTTAATATGTTTGGTATTGTTCTTGGTTATTACAGCCATCATGGCCATAGGGCTCATAGGGGGCCGTTCCGTAAAAGGAACTTGTGGTGGTGCAGATTACGTTTGCTCCATATGTGGAGAGGTAAGTGTAATACCCCAAAAGAAAAAGGTTGACATTGCGGACCTTTAGTGCTATATTATACATAATAGTGTAATATCTGAAAGGATTTAAACAATGCATGTTAGTAAACTGGCTATTGTTACGGCTTTATCACTTACAATGATGTTAATATCATTTAATGTGGCAACAGCACACGAGTATTCATACAAACATTATCATAATTCACACGATAGTTGGGACGTTGACAGGTATGATGATTATAGTTACTATCATAGTGATTACTATAAACGTTATAAAAGAAATGACAACGAAAGAGAGTACTGGGATTGGTATTATGATGATAAAAGTGCTCCAGACAGAGAGTCTAACTCATATTACATGCCAACACCTTCTCCAATAATTGTGCAACCTGCTCCTCCTGTAGGATACAAAAGAGTTATTGCATATGATAACTTCTGTCATTGTAATATCTATGTTCTTGTACCTATTAGGTAAATATAGTTAATAGCCAAATATTAATGCATTAACATCTTTAAGATTAAAGGTCATTTGGCAATTAAACTATCCAATAAGGAGTATACCCAAATGCAACCAATTAAGTTAAAATGGCTAATTGCACACGAGCCACAATATCTTTTTGTTCGTACTGCAAAGGCCTTTTGCCAAGAACTTGAAAAAAGATGTCCTGGAGAATTTGACATCGAAATATTAGACATGAAGACATACATTCAGAAGTATGACGAAGTGCCAGAATTACATCTTAGACCAGCATCTATAACGGACTTAGAAAATGACTGGGAAAGTAATAAAAAATCAGGTGGCGGAATTTTCCAATCTGTTGCACAGTCTGAAATAGGAAAAAAGTGGAAAGCATATTTTTCTGCAATTAAAGACGGACGTATTGACATTAGTCAAACACAAATTACAGTTATAGGATCTTTCTTATACAAGCCTTTTCATTCTTTAGATCTTCCATTCCTATTTAAGGATCATGCTCATGTAACAAGAGCATTAGATGGCTGGATTGGCGAAAAACTTCGAGGTGAACTTGAAGATAGAACTGAAGTCAAATCTTTAGGTTTTACTTACTCAGGCGGATATAGAATTATTGGTTCTAACCATGATATTGACGGAGTATCTGCTTTAAAAGATACAACTATACAAACTGTTCCAACTACTACTGAAATGTTTAATAGTCCAGAAATTGGCAGTACTGCTATTCCTAGGAAGTCTATGGATATTCAAGAAGCTAAAGATTTTGCTAAAGATGATAGCTCGGCTGTTGAAACGACTTATCTAAGATTTAAAGGAACAAATATTTTAAAGACAAATCATTCTATGTTCTTAACTAGTATCTTAGCAGGGTCAAAATTATTTGACAAGCTAACACCAGAACAACAAGTAGCTTTCAAAGAATCTGCTTTTGAAGTATCAAAGATTGAAAGAAAATGGTCACTTGAAGATTGTGAAAAATATGAAAAAGAAGCAACTGAAAACGGAGTTCAGATAAGAGATATTACTGAAGAGGAATCTAATATCCTTAAAAGCGTTGCTCATGCTTCATATGAAAAATACTTTTCAACAAATCATGAAACTGGCGGTAAAGTTTCAGAAGAACTTTATAATAAACGTCAACGTATTGTTAACGACATTAAAGCAATATAGGTAATAAAGATAGACTAGATAGGTATCATTTTAAGACCCTATCTAGTCTATTGTTTTGATAAATAAAGATAGCATGTATTAAGCATGTTTAACATTTATAGAAGGTATTAGAAAATAATGGCAACAGAATTAACAGGCAAGGTAAAGTGGTTTCAAGACGCAAAGGGCTGGGGCTTCATTAAGCCTGATGATGGTTCCGACGATGTATTTGCACACTATTCGGCAATTCAATCCGAAGGTTTCAAATCGTTGAAAGAAGGTCAAGCAGTTTCATTTGAGGTTGTACAAGGAGCCAAAGGCCGTCAAGCCGCCAACATTACTTTAATCGAATCCTCTTAAAATCCTTAGATTGGCTAGTAGTCAGTATAAATAAAGCATAACTATTGTTATGAATTATGTGATTAATTGCATAGAGTAATTAATCAAATAACGAAATTTGCTTATAGAAAGCAAAGCAGTTAATAAGAATTTGGGTTAGATGTCAGTAACAAAATTTATCGACGATGCAATCAGTCGACTAGCAAAATATTATTCATGGTTTGCTCTACTAATGGTGTTGTTTGTTGTAACCAACGTATTAGGAAGATATTTCTTTGACATAAGAAATGATTATGCAGTTGACTCAACTTGGCAACTATATGGTATGCTTATCATGTTTGGTTGCAGTTATTCGCTAGGTAAAGAAGCACACATTAGAACAGATTTATTCTGGAACAACTATAATGATCGTACAAAAGCAATTATTGACTTTATAAGTTACATCTTATTATTCTTCCCTTCCTTTGCACTTATCACATACATTAGTTTTAACGACACATATGCCGCTATTGAAATGAACGAACGTAGTTCTGAAACAATGGCTCAGCTTGTTATATGGCCAATGAAGATTGGCATTACACTTGGCTTAGTACTTCTAATGATACAAGCCTTGAGTCAGATGATTAAATGTTATAGAAGGATTTTCAATAATGAGTAATGAATGGCTAGCAATGACAATGTTATTTACAATGATTGCCGGCATATTTGTTGGAGTTCCGGTTAGTTTTACACTAACATTTTTAGCATTAATTTTTGGATTAATGGGATTAGGGTTAACTGTTTTTGATCTTACATATCTCAACCTATTAGGAGGACTTTCAGATGAAGTGCTAATGAGTATTCCTATGTTTATCCTTATGGGTTATGTTGCTGAACGAGCCGGACTGGTAGAGAATTTATTTGAGAGCTTAAAAAAGGTACTTGCAGGAGTTCCAGGCAACTTATACATTGTTGTTATCTGTATTGCAGTATTAATTAGTTTAGCAACAGGAGTAGTCGGAGCATCAGTAACACTATTAGGCATTATGGCCGCTCCAAGTATGATTAAGCAAGGGTATGATGCTAAACTATCAGCAGGAGTAATTGCAGGAGGTGGATCTCTTATTATGATTCCTCCATCCATTCCGCTTATTGTAATGGCGCCTACAATGAATCTTAATATTATTGATGTGTATGCGGCCGCAATAGGTCCAGGATTACTAATTGCATTTATGTATCTAGTATACGTTGTATTCCTTATAAAAACAAAGCCAGAGGTAGCACCTATGATACCTGTGGAAGAAAGAGTAAAAGTAGATTTCAAGTTAATTCTGTTAACGTTATGGCATATTGTACCATTAGCATCATTGATTCTTATTACATTAGGATCAATGTTATTTGGACTAGCAACTAGCACAGAAGCTGGTGCATTTGGTGCCTTTGGTGCTTTATGTTTAGCCGCTATGAACAGAAGATTAACTTTAACAAATATCCAAGAAGCATTATTAAAAACAACCAATACTTCGGCTGTGGTAATGTTATTAGCAATTACATCAACAATCTTTGGTGCTGTATTTGCTTCCTTGGGTGGTGACAAAATTATTGTATCAGTTTTAACATCTTTGCCTATACCCGGATGGGCAGTAGTTGGAGCGATATTAGTGTTATGTCATATTTTAGGCTGGCCCTTTGAGTGGCCAGTGGTAGTACTAGTGTTCTTACCAATATTCTTACCAGTATTAATTGATACTGGTGTTGACTTAATTT
>Ga0209710_1000488_pt1 | contig 36915 bp, 20 predicted proteins | sample ArcticOcean_MG_C_5_FD_187436 | JGI IMG/M metagenome (GOLD analysis project Ga0209710, IMG submission 187436) | Marine microbial communities from western Arctic Ocean - ArcticOcean_MG_CB4_138 (SPAdes) (version 2) | ecosystem: Environmental > Aquatic > Marine > Oceanic | place: Arctic Ocean...
CCTCGTTGTTTTGAGCGCTGGGCGACGCGCGCGATAGCCCGGGCACGCGACGATGACTATATAGTACCACTGCTAACCACAGCTAACTACTGATATATATATTTCACGGGCGCACTGTTCCTGGTTTCTCTCTCTCACACGTTTATGATCGTCATCGTCGCACAAAGCGTCGTCTATAGTTGAATAGTAAGCGATACGTTTCTGAACAAACGCTGTACGCGCAGCCGACGAGGGCGAACGCGGTTGCGATTTTCAAAGGCGCACTCGCAGACGAGGCGTTTTCGTGAAACTCGTTCTTAAGGAACTCGAATAAGAGGTTTGATCGTGATTGATGTTTCTCTAGTGGTGGTGGTGCTTTAGTTCTCGTTGTCGTCGTTGCCGCGTCGATGGTGGACGATGATTTTTCTTCGATCTTTTGTCGTCTTCGTCGTTGATTCATTTTTGTTTGTTCTGAATCGTCTTCGATAGACTCGTCGTGATTATTATTATTATCATCATCATCACTGCTTTTCGAAGAATGATAATAGAAATCTCTCGGTTCTGGCTTTGCATCCGTTTGCACCCTGCGCATGATTTTTTTACCATCGCGTTTGCGTCTCACAATTTGCTCAGTCTTGACGTTTCCACCATTATATGTAATCTTAACGTCAACCATTTTTGGCTCTAGGCAATCTTCGATATCTTTCAAAATAAGGTCATAGGCTTCTTTGCTAATCTTACCGAGACGATGTCGTTTCTCTAACCATAAACGTGCTTTTTGCGGCTGTTTTCTATGCTTTACAAGAATTTCACTCGCATATAGCCACGATGCTTGGTCTAATACTACTAACAGCGCCTGGTCTAATACTACTCGTTCGTTCTTATTATTGTTCTTTTCCTTGTTGCTGTTGTCTTCGTTTCCTTCTTCTTCTTCTTCTTCTTCTTCTTCTTCTTCTTCTTCTTCTTCGTCATCGTTCTCGCCACAAAAAATATACTTGCATAAAACTCTCTCAACCTCATCTATAGTCTCTTCATCTCTCACGAACTCTTCATCTTCTAAATCTTCGCCGTTCAACATTCTCTTATTGCGTTCGAAATACGTCATCGTCCTCGTCTCCTCGTTTGCGCCCTCCCATCGTAATTTCGCCCATAACAACCTCAAAACTTTCGGAACCTTTTCTATAATCTTCCTGTTCTTACTACGTTCGCCAATCTCATCAAACGCTAGCACGCGATCTCGATCATTATACCCATCGTTACTACTACTATACATATTTTCTCGTTCGTTTAAGATCCACTCTAAATCGTTCTCGAACGTTGTCAACCCTCGCGTCTTAAACCTTCCCTGTATCCAAACCGCCACGGTAACCACTTCAACGGCTCGGTCTCGCTCTCTCTCTTCGTTATGAGATTTATATTCATCGCGCGCGTGTAATTCGTATATTCTTTCAGCCATGACCACGGCGTGTTCATATCTCCCGATCAGTAATAGTTTCTCGCAAATATCTAACGCGAGCGGTTCCTTGTTATACTCGTGCCCATCGATTCTGTAAAACTCATCCGACAGGTCTTCGAATACGTCAGTACGTTCGATCGTACGAGCACTGTTATTCTTACTGTCACTGTTACTAGCACTCGATACTCTTTCCTCTTCCTCTTCTTCTTCTTCTTCTTCTATGCGCATGATCTCGTTTTGGTCAAAGAAGCGCTCTCCTATTTGCGATATAACGCAGCGCTCAGTAGTGTCGCACTTGTTGTTACGATGATTTGAGCACTCTCTAAATATGCCGAAAACAGAAACGTCTTGAGACGTGGTATAGGTACGAGTAAGAAATAATAATACAACGTATAAGTACTGGTAAAACCTAAAAGAACTTTATGCGCACGCATTCTAAACGATTTGTTCTGGGTAAGAATCGTTCAAATCGGAGCAATCGCAGTTTTTGAAGTCCACGCAACCGGGAGCGTTTACGTTTTTGATTTTCAGACTCGCGCGCGAGCGGTCGTTTTCGTTATTGGGCACGATCGCGGTATCTATTTCACGAAGATTGGCATCGCCGTCGTCGGAGTATAGGTCTTCGTCTGTGAGTAAATCTATCGCTCGTGGTTCGGTTAATACTCGAACGATCTCTAACTTTCCGACTTCGCCTTCTTCGATCACTTTTAAAACGGTTCCTCCGCCAGTGAATAAGTACGCTCGAGGATTTTCCATGGCGCTTAAATAACTCGCCGGTGAAAGCGATTTGAACTCTTGCAAAGTATCGCCACCGCCGAAGAAAATATCTGCATGATCGTTATTCTTAAAAATTAATTCGTCCAAACCAATCGTGCCTTCGTGGAAACCTTTTGAAGTGTATCCCATGACGGCGTTGACGAGAATAGTTTGCGCCGATTTTATAGCTTCGACTATTCGAGCGTCGGTATATGAAACTTTCGCAACGTCGTTGATGTATCCATACGAATTCCCAGCTTTCATATCTTTCACGTGAACTAACTTCACTCCACCATTATCATTATTATTGTTATCATTATTATTATTATTTGTAGTTGTTGTTGTACATTTCCCGTTCTCAGGGATGCAACCGCACCCGTCTAATAATTCGGATTCGACCAAAGTCGGCAACTCTAAAAGTTTCTTTTGCACCTCTTCTTCGTCTATTAAATATTTCTTTGCCAACAAGACATCTTCATCATCAACGCCTTTGATCTTCACTCCATACTTTGCACTTAAATATGCGTTATATATCACCCCACCTAAGATTAACGCGTCACATTTCTTCGCCACGTTGATCAACGTTCCAATTTTCGTATTCACTTTTGAACCGGCGACGATTGCCACGAATGGCCTTTTCGGTTCCAAAACCCTTCTCATAGCATCTAATTCTCTTTGCAACAACAACCCGGCACAGGACGGTAACAATTCTGCAATCGTCTTCGTGCTCACGTGCGGTTGCCACGACCCAAAAGCGTCGTTCACGAAAACATCCGCGTATTTCGCCAACTCTCTCGCGAGCTTTCCCCCAACCGGTTCGTTCACTCTCTCCTCGCCGGAGAACCATCTCATGTTGGGCATATAAATGCCCCCTATTCGTCTCTCTCGTAAGTCTTCAATCATTTGCTTCATCACGTTTTCATCGATTTCTCTGATCCCTCCATCATCATCTCCAACGTCGTCGTCTTCGCGCTCTTTTTTGCCTTCATCTTCATCGTCGGCACCGTTTTTGGAATATTTTTTTTTATAATCAAAGCTTGGACAGGCGAAGACGCATCCGAGCTTCTTCGTTAAATACTTCGCAATGACCTTCGTACTATCCAGATCCTCATCGATTTCGATCTTGCTCTTCTTCTTCTTCTTATCTATCGTTCTCGGTCTGTTCACGTGCGTCATTATGATCGGCCTCCCCCCGCGTTCGATGATGTTATACAAAGTCGCTATCGAGCTCTCGATGCGGAACGAGTCCATGATTTTCCCTTCCTTGACGCAGTTATGGTCGCATCTTATTAAGCATATTTTCTCCCTCAAATCGTAGTCCTGCACTCTTCGTAAGTGCGATGGTCGTTTTTCGTCCGTTTCGTCCCATCGTCGTTCGTACATTGCGAACTTTACGCTGCCGATGCCGATTAGTGCGTTCCTTTTTGAAGTGTATTAGTTAATTAATCCCGCGGTTATCTTTTCATTATTAAAAAAATATTCCTTTTTCGTGTTTTTTGACAAAAATCGAACTTTTTACATTTAATTCATCACATCAGAATACTAAAAAGTTAATACTAAACAAAGAATAAGAATAAGAATAAGAACAAGAATAAGAAGATAGAGAGTAAGAGAGAGAGAGAGCGAGGATGGTCGATGCGCACGCCGTCGAGAACGACCAATCGCGAGTCGCGGTAGCGATAGCCATCGATGCCATCGATGAGCATGCTGACGCTAAAGCTATTGAAGATAGGGAGCATAGGAACAACCTGCGACCGTTTGCGATTATTGGAATAACGTATATTTTATTCACCGTGACGGATGGGGCAGTGCGCATGATCGTTTTACTGCACGCGTACGAGAAGAAGTTCACCGCGATGGAGATCGCGGTAATGTTTTCTTTGTACGAATTAATGGGCGTCGTAACGAACCTATGCGCAGGGATTTTAGGAGCTCGATGGGGGATTCGGATGACTTTGTTAATAGGGTTGTTCGTGCAAATATGCGGTTTAGCGATGTTGTTCGCGTGGGACGAGGAGTGGACGAAAATGGAAGCAATTGCGTACGTCACTAGTGCGCAAGCGTTGTGTGGTGTTGCGAAGGATTTAACGAAACTCGGGGGGAAGACTGTGACGAAATTAGTCACCCCGGACGAGAAGCAGGAACGTTTGTTTAAGTTAGTGAGCGCCTTGACCGGGCTGAAGAATTCGTTTAAAGGCGTCGGGTATTTCTTAGGCGCGGCGTTGTTAACCGTGTCCTATGAGTTGAGCTTAATAGTGATGATTGTATTAATCGCGATTGCGTTTCCGTTTGGATTTTTCGGGTTAAGATCAGATTTAGGCAGAGTAGCCAAAGAGAACGTGAGCTTAAGTAAGGCTTTACAGCAAAACAGGAATATGAACTATTTATCGTTGTCGAGGGTGTTTTTGTTCGGGTCGAGGGATTTATGGTTTGAGATTCCGTTACCATTTTTCTTGAGAGATGCAATTGGTGGCATGGGATGGTCCAGGAGTGCGGTCGGTGCAATGCTCGCTGGGTATATCATCGTCTACGGGCAGTTACAAACGTACACGCCTCAGCTCGTTTTAGTGCCTTTGAAACAATCACCTCCGAATAAACTAGTCGCAGTCATTTGGAACGCCGTGTTGGTAATTTGTCCGTTATTTCTTGGTATTTGCGTATCCACGGATTTGTTCGATGTGAAGAAAAATAACGATGCGAGTGATAAGAACATAAGAGCGATTATAATGATCGTCGGCTTGGTGTTTTTCGCATTTTTATTCGCAGTGAATAGCGCCATTCACTCGTATTTAGTCGTTAAATATGCAGAAGGAAATAAATTATCAATGTCAGTTGGTTATTATTACATGGCAAACGCGTTTGGGAGACTTTTTGGAACTATATTATCTGGGGCGATTTATACAGCTTTTGGAGGCGACGACGTCGCGACTGGATTCGCTGTTTGCTTCTTCGCTTCGTGTGCGAGCGTGTTGTTATCCACTTTATTTGAATGCTTTCTCCACGACGATGATGGAGGCTTGTTATGCGGTAGTATAGAAATAGTGAAACCACCAACTTGATGGTGTAGTAGTAGTCATAAATCGCAATTAGATAGAGCTATAATAAAAGTGTTTTGTAGAACTATTCATCGTCATCGTCCGAGGAGTCAATCATGCGTCGCTTTTTTCTTGTTGCGGTTTCTTCCTCTACTGCAGGTTCTTCCGCCTCTACAATCTCTTCAGTCTCGGGCGCTTTCCTTTTTGATGCTAAGAAAGATGCACCAGGCGCATCATCTTCTATCTTCTCGTCGTCGTCGTCTTCATCCGAGTCAAACAGACCGGCGGCGGCTAACGCAGCTTTAGCGTTCTCCTTCATTTTTGCTTTTTCTGCTTCGGTTTGCGGCTCTGTATCTTTTCCAGTTTTGTCGTCGTCTTCATCTGTATCGGATGAATCCGAAGAAGAAGAACTTGATGACGACGACGAAGATGAAGAAGCGCCACCAGATGATTTTGGAGCCTTCTTTTTGCTCGGTGCGCGTTTCTTCTTCGGCTTTGAAACTTTGACTTCGCCTTCCCCAGTAGGTACGTCTTCGTCTTCATCTGGATTGTAATTCTTTTTGCCAGCCTTTGCGTGAGCTTCCCAACGCATTCTCGTTTCCTTGAATCTACGCTCGGACTCGGCAGCTATGGCTTCCAGTTCACGTTTCTTTTGCTCTTCTTCGAGCTCTTTCGCAGCTTTTTCCTTCGCCCGTCCCGCTTCCAAAGCTTTTCTCGCCTCCATTTGAGCTTTCTTCGATTTCAAAAGCTTCTCCTCCTCCATGTGCGCTTTTTCCAAGTGTGGCTTGGATTTCTCTAAAGCTTGCTTACAAAAGTTCACGTGAACAGTCGTTCGCTTAGAATCAAAACCGTATTTTGGCTGTGAACCGAGAGACTTGAGCTGTGTGAACAAGTGCAACGCGACTTGCATATTTTCAAGCGCCTTTTCGACGCGAGCAACGCGTCCTTCATAGGATGTTGATTTCAAAGTATCATTCAACGACCTTTGTGCAAGCTCTTGCACGACGTACGCCAAATTAAACCGAATCCTGTGGTTCAATGGCTCAATATGCAAAGCATCTTGCAGCGTTTTTTTAGCATCGACCAAGTTTTGATTTTCATAATGCGCTCTCGCTTGAAAAAGCATAATTTCAGAACTCGTTCCGTGATAAAACTCTTGCTGAGCTCTGTCGTAGAACTTTAACGCAGCGATATATTGCGCTTTCGCTAATGCAACGTGTCCAAGATTGATTAACACATCTGCTTGAAGTTCCGACAAAATTTTCTTCGCCGCAGTCGAAGAAGAAGCCATCCCAGCGTTTTCAATCTCTAAAGATTCTTGCACGAGCATAAAAATGGCCTTGGCGTCGTCCATGCGTCCGCGTTCGGCTAAGAGAATGCCTAACCCGTTTGCTGCAAAAGCATTCGTCGGGTCTTTTGTTAAAGCTTTCTTATAAAGAGACTCTGCATGTTTGTAATGATCTTCTTCGCGCTGCTTGATTTTCGCATCAGAGCGTTTGTGTAAACCTTCCTTTATGGCAGAATAATAAGCCGCGTTTCCAGCTGAAACTAACGCATACTCGTCGAATTTCAATGTTTTATCATCATCTTTTTTATCATCGCCTTTAAAAATCTTATCTTCCTCTAAATGATCACTTGGTAATTCTCGAAGTTCCTCAAATTGTTGTTCGGCTTCTTTCCAGCGTTTTTGCTTCATTAATATCCATCCACTAGTAGCAACGGCATCGGCATTGCCTGGATTTCTCTTTAAAGCTTCGGTAACTTTCGTTAAAGCGCCTTCGTAATCTCCATGTTCGCATAATTCAACAGCTTTCCGCAACGCAACGTCGATATCGTTCGGATTCGACTTGTTCAACGTTTCGAAAAGCACTGAAGATTTCTTCTCTTCGCCAAAGATCTCCTCCGCTTTTGCGAGGTTAAACGCAACCGCTCTCGCTGGTGCCGGTAATTTTTCAGCCATTTCAATGGCTTTTGTATCACCCTTTTGAAGTTTTGCTGCAACATTCGGGGCCGCGTCTGCGTAGAGTATATCGAGCGACTCCTCGAGCGCGCGCAAAGAAGCTTCTTTATTCTTTATGTCTTCATCTTTTCTATTTTTGTTGTTTTCTTTTTTTTCATTTTCTTTATCATCTTTTTCATCACCCGTAATGTCGCTGCTTGATACTAATCGAGCTCTCAAAACGCCGACGTTATTCAAAGTCACCGCATCAATTTTATCACCCATCTTCTTTGCGATCGCCATGGCTTTATCGTAAGCTTCCAACGCTCTCGTCGCGTCAGATCTTTCCAGCAACTCACCGAGCTCTAGCATTGTTTGGAAATCAGTGCCGTCTCTTCTGGAAGTCGAGTCAAAGGTGTACATTTCAACCGCTCTTTTCGAATCTCCAACGGCGGCGCAAAGTTTCCCAAACGTTCGTTTGACAAAAAGACTTTCCGGGTACGCCGAATACGCTCTTTCGCAATGTTTCTTCGCCTCGAACGTATCGTTTTGCTTCAAGAAAATCTGTGCGATGCCATAATGTGGCGCTGCGAAATTTCTATCTAAATCAATTGCGGACTGATAATACGATAACGCGCTCGGTAAATTTCCAGCGGCATGAAAGGCTTGCGCGCGAATGAACAAAGCTTCAGCACGAAAAACGTTCGATTCTTTTTCGTTCTTAATAATACCATCAGTTAAAGTTTCAATGTATTTCAATTCATCAGAAGCGTTTTCTTTATTCGCGGCGATGTATAAATAATGCTCGGCCAAGGTTAACGAAACGAGTGGATTAAAGGAATCAATTTTAAACGCCTTTTCCAAATTTTGAAGCGACCGAACAACGGCTGCATCATGTTCTGGACTTCCAACGTCATCGAATTCGGCCAAATCACACTTTGCAAGTCCAACGTACGCATCGACGCATTCATTATCCATATCAGCCGCTCTCGCGAATGCTAATCTCGCGGATGCGAAATCTTTCATCGCAAAATGACACGCGGCTAAACCCAACCTGACACTCGCTGGACATTGTGGATGCATTTTCAGGGCTCTTTTATACCACGTTAAAGCTTCTGCAGGTTTCTTATTCTCGTAATAAAGCCTCTTCGCTTTCCATAACATCGCGGAAATATTATCTCTCCCCCCGTCCTTCATCGCCAAAGCGCTATCCAAAATCTTCTCACCTGTTTGCTTCTCGCCCTTCTCGAACGCCAAATGCGCTCTCGCAATAGCAACGACTTGCTCTTTAGGACAGATCGCAAACGCTCGTTGCACTAACTTATCCGCGTTCTGTAAAGCTTCGCTCTTCTTCGATTGATCTTTAGAAAATTTTGTACTCATCGCCAAATTCGTGTTATAGGAAGCCCACGCGCATAATAACTTCGCTCGTCCATACTTATCGTTCGGATAATATTGTTCAATTTCAGGCGAGGTCCCTGATTTCACAATCTCTATGAAGTTTTTTTCCATATCATCCGCTAAATACGCTTTCGCGCATTCGAGCCAAACGTTCAGAGGCGCTAATTCCGCTTGTAAAATTCCTAGCACGTGATCGACATCTTTCGGGAGATTTAAACAATCGATTTCGACTGATTCACCGGATTCCCCGATTGGGACTAAAATCGTATTCTTTCTCATTCTTATTATTATTCTTGTTACCGTTCGCTAATTCTAATACTTATATTTAAGCTTCTCGTCGTCGTCGTCGTTGCTCTCTCTCTCTCTCTCTCTCTCTCTCTTGCGTCTTCTTCTTCTTCTTCCTCCCGCTCTCTTTCCTGCTTTTTCTCGTTCTTCGTCCGATCACGCGAAAGCCTCGAAAATCAACCTCTCTTTGCTCGCTGTAATGAACCCTGTACTCTCTCAGACAAGTACGCAGCCCTCACACAAACAGACACACACTACCACGCACGGGCAGGAATTTGCTCGCGCTTGCGCACTCGTGCACTGCGTGTATATATTTATGTATATATACTGTATGTATATATATTATATTTATATGTTTTTGTTAATAAACAAGGCGGACTGCCGAAATAGGTCGTAAACGGCGGTAGGGGCAAAAAAGGGAGACCATCATGTTTTTTAGACATACGAGTGTTTAGGGTGTGGATGAAAAAGATATCGAGATGGATGGGCAAGCGAAAAGCGTATCTTCAAATCATATCTTTCCCTGATCTCTGTTCTTCGTTCATACAATAGTAACAACATGATCGCGGTACTCGCAAAATCGACCACTTTTCTCACAGGGCGTGTCCTGTCCGGACCATCGAATGGAACCACGATGAAGGTATTTGATTTCTTTCGCTTCTTCGTGCGTTGCACGTTCATCGCTAACCTTGGCTTCGTCGCACTTCTTAAATCTTAACTCTTCAAATATCAGTCATCAGCTCGCGCGTCGTGGATGCCTGGTTCCAAAATTCCAACATATTTAGACGGCTCGAGACCAGGGTAAGTTGAACATAAGAGATTCGGAGACCGTTAATTAACCTTGCAAATTATATAGAGATTATGGATTTGATCCATTGAGATTAGGAGAAATGCCTTCTAATTTGGAGAGATACCAAGAAGCTGAATTGCTAAATGCGCGATGGGCGATGCTCGGTGTCGCCGGTTGCTGGGCTGTCGAAGCTGGCGGTTTCGGAAAATGGCAGGACGCTCCTTTAGCAGCTCAACAGTCTTGGGGAGGCATTGATCTTCCTATATCAAACATGACCACATTGATCGGATTTGAGATCTTGTTAATGGCTTTCGCAGAGCAGCAACGCATATCGGAGAAGGATGTTAAAAAAAGAATGTATCCCGGAGGAACTTTTGATCCAGCAGGATTGTCAAAAGGCGATGGCTTTGAACAATTGAAGCGCAAAGAAATAGCGAACGGCAGACTTGCTATGGTTGCTTTTCTTGGTATATTGGCTCAAAATCAAGCGTGTCCGGAAGGTCTGGGTCCCGTTCAAGCACTGCTTAATCACGTCGCAGATCCTTGGCATATTAACGCGGCATCCAATCCGCTCGCAGTTCCCTTTCTTTGAGTTTGTCAACTTTGCTTAGAGATACATCCAGTGATTATTATAGTAAAATACTGTTTTAAAGAAAATGTGTGTTACTTTGAACTTTGCTGCTTCGCTCACTCGCTCCTCGCTCCATTTTTCCGCCCCATCATCATAAAAAATTTCTAACGCATCACTATAGAAATTCAGGTGAGTGCAATATTAGGAGAAATACTCGTTTCGAGTGCGAATACTAAAAATGTTTACAACGACAACGACTGCGAGAGCACGTGTCAGTACATTCACTGCTAGTGAGGAATATGATCGAAAAATGTCAAGTTCGGCTTATGCACAAAGACGAAGAAATTGTCACAACCGTGGAAGATATTTCGTTCGAACGAGCAGTTTTGGATATTATTATTCAAGGAACGAGGAGAGGAGGAGAAGATCTTTGTCAGGGTTAATGTTAGCGACTACGTCTGAACCGAACGCTGATGGTAATAATAGTAATGATGGGAGGTTAGTTATGATCAGGAAGAAGAATTTGAGGATTCTGAGAACAGGTCGACTTTCTAGTCTTCGTCGAATGAATAGCACTGCACTCGATGGCAAGTCTTCTTCTCCTTCTTCTTCTTCTGTCGATGATGTCGAGGATGATGAAGATGAAGAAGATAATAGTAATAATTCCATTGGCGAGGAGAAGACGGAGAAGACGACGACGACGACGACGAAGAAGACTGCAAACGAACAACAATCTTCATCTTCGGAAACTGTAGTGTTGCTAGCAACGGCGGCGATAGCGAGCGGATTGATTGCGTATAAAGGTGGTCCTGAACAATCCATCGAATACGTTCAATCGTTCGTTGAATCGTTTTTTGTAGACTTAATAAAAAATCACTCTGAAGGCGTCGGGGGTATTATTGAAGACGTGTATCTTTCCACGTTATTTTTGGGGACCGTATACGCTTTATGGCGATCTTCGGCCGTGCCGAGACCGATTGGGAATCCAATTCAAAGGAAATCGAGAACATTTGCATCCACTGTGCACGTTTTCTCGGGAGCTGGTGCTCTTGCGGTAGCATTGTATGCCGTAGTCTTAGAACGCGTATTTCGCGAGAGCCCTGGTTGGTCGTGGATGTGGGTAACTTCGTCTTTGTTTTTAGTGAATTCGTTATCGTACGAACCTTTAATGAAAATCTTTAAAGCATCGAAAGAGGGGAAATACGCCATGAAACTCGGATATTCATTCGTAGCATCTTTTCAGGGAGTGGTTTGGATCGCATGGTCTGCGCAGCCGGATGCGCCAGATTGGATGTTTTGGGCAGTGATGCCGTTTTGGTACTTTTCAATCGCGAAACTTTGGGAAAGTACAGAGTTTTGCTTGGCGTTAGTTCCAGAAGTGCCGAAGACAACTTCAGAAAAGGAGTTGACAATTGGGAACAAAATAAACAAATTTATTACGAGTGGAAGTCGCCAACGACTTGGGAAAATGTCACCAGATGCGGCGACTTTAACATACGTCGGTTTGAACGCCGCCGCGGCTGTTTTCGATAACTGTTATATGGCAGTATACACATATCTCGGGCCGGAACAGTTTTGGCACACGAGTCAAGCGTTTAACGATTCCGATTTCCACTTGCGTCTCGTAAAAGGCACGACTGGATCACTCACCGTCGCTTTGTTGATTTTTATTTCCACGCTGGGATGGAGGAAACAAATGCCGATGAAGTACGCCATTTGGTTAAACGTAGCGTTAGGGAGCGTTGGACCTTGGATAGTTTTATTTTGGCACAAGTTGTTAGACCCGAGCGAAATGTGGTTCCCACAATTCGTGTTCGATCCAGCTTTTTCCTACGAATCGTATATCCCGAGTTTATTCACTTGAATTATAACGTATCAAAAAGTACGGGATAAAAAGGTACTATGCTAGAATGTATGACTTATACTTAGAAATACCTATCAGACAGTACTACTAACTTGCTCAGCTATTTTCGTTTCTTTGATTCTGTTTTTTGTTGTTTATCTTTCTTGGACGCAAAACCAAGCAGGTAGACGATCACGGCTGCGCTAACGTTGACGGCTAAGAACAAAAGAATCATCGATGCCCACATTCTGTTATTTGAATTTTTGCCGTTTGCTTTTGCGGCATCGTGGGCCATTTTTGCTCGATCGTTTCTCGGATCTATTTCAACCGTTTTCCCAAACGCATCAATTGCTTCTTTCCACTTTCCGAGGTATCCGCAAACATTCCCGAGCGCAAAAAGTAAAGCGAAGTTTTTCGGATCTTCCTTCACGCCTTGCTCTAACATTTTCTTAGCCTCTTTATACTCCCCTAAATTCATCTTAAATTCACCATAGAATAAAAATATTTCCACGTTTTCGGTCCTCGCAACTTTCCTCGCAATCATTGCCAACTCAAACGCATCTACGACTATATCCGCGTGGCCTCTTTCGTTCTCTCTATCGCCTCTCGCCCTTAACAAATTCCCGAGTTGCACTAACTCAATATATACCTCCATAGGACTCCTCGACGCTTTCGACTTGGCTAACGAATTCGCCAAGTTATCCGTCGCTTGGCTAGCATCGCCAAACCGTTGTTGTATTGCGATTCTCATGACCTCCTCGCCTTTGTATTGGTTTCTTTCATATTTCTGCGAAGTAGCGGGTCTTTTTATTTTCGGTTCATGGTAGGTCAACACGCGCATTGCGCCTTCAAACCCGTCTTCAAACCTCCATCGCAGATTATTGTTAGTAGTAGTGGTATCAGAATCTCCCTTGTTGTTGTTATTGTTGTCATTGAAATCTGCACCGCTCGCGGCGGCTGCATTTTCCCCATCGTCGTCCATATCTCGTCCATAATCGTCACCATCATCACTACTGCTACTACTACCACGAAACCCGTTGCCTGAGCCCATCTTCCTCTTCCTCAAAACGTCCTTCAAAATCTTTTCGCCAATTACTTTCGTCGGCCCTAAGCTCCTCCACGCAGATGGAACGAATGATGAATCGAAAGCCGACAAAGGCAAAGTCTCCGGCGGTTCAATCCCTCGAAACGCTTCATCAATCGTCCACGCATCGATCGCGTGATACTTCTCCGGTAAATCTGAATCCTCGCACAGGTCGTGCTTTTGATCTGGACAATAATATCCTTTGTAATTTTCGTTATTCATTACTATTATTTCCTTTTCTTCTTTTGAGTTCTTCTTCTTCTTTACGACGAGTGTTGGTAAAACTGGTTCAGGCCGCATCAATTGTAAAGACTCTTTCTTCTTCTTCTTCTTCTTCTTCTTCTTCTTCTTCTTCGTCCTCTCCTGTTTGTTCAGATCTTCTTCATCATCATTTTTCTCGTTTCTCTCGTCATCATCATTCATAGCAATACTAGTACTTCTCTTTCCGTCGTTCATTTCCTCAACGCGCGCTTCTTCGTTCAAAGATACCTCGCGTCGTTCATCGTCGTCGTCGTCATCGTAATCACGAGTAAGACTATATCGTACGTTCGAAAAGTGTCGAAATCCTTCGTTTATGCCTGCGAAGAGACTTTCCTGCGTCGCACTGGCGCGATAATCACCGTCGTCGCTGGAACAAAGCACCGCTGAAAACGAACGAGAAGAAGAAGAAGAAGAAGAACGCGGCTGATAACGATCGTCGTAGTTCTGATCGATCAGTAGTAGTAGTAGTATTAACGAGAAGACTCTGTTCATCGTTCGATCTTCTTTCCTGTTTTGCTCGACCTCATGAAAAGTAAGGTCTCACAAGATTATTGCTCGATTTTTCTCTTTCGATTTCTTGGGGATTTTCACGTCATTATTGCACGTTTTTTTTTACGTTCGGCGGTCAGTAAAAGAACGGCTCGGCGTAGAAGAAAACGTGTTTAAGTGAGACAAAGGGGGAAATCTCTCGCCTTCGTTCGCCTTCGTTCTCGTTGTTTTCGAAGAAGAGGAAGAGGAAGAAGAAGAGAGTTAGATCTCGAGCATACAAACTACCACAGAGCGGTTTATATAAATCAAGATTGGAAAACGAAGGCGTTGTTTAGGATTATTATACAATCAACATAAACAAGGAGGGAGCGAGAGAGCGGGAGTTTTGATTGAACTATAGATATAAGTAATACTATATAGTAATATCGATAGATAACAATGTCAGCGGCGATATCATCGGCGCAGAAGATGGAGCAACTCGTAGCAGCTTTGCAAGACCCAGAGACGAGAGAGAACGCTTTGTTGGACATCAGTAAGAGGAGGGATACATTCGTCGATCTCGCTCCAGTGCTTTGGCATTCCTACGGTGTCATACCAGCACTTTTACAAGAGATTGTGTCGATTTACCCCTTACTATCACCACCGTCGTTAACGAATCATGCGAGTAATAGGGTGTGTAATGCGTTAGCTTTGTTGCAATGCGTGGCGTCGCATCCGGATACGCGAGCGCAGTTCTTGAACGCGCACGTGCCATTGTTCTTATATCCGTTTTTGAACACGGTGAGTAAGACGAGGCCGTTTGAGTATTTAAGATTAACGAGTTTAGGTGTTATTGGTGCTCTAGTGAAGGTTGACGATACAGAGGTTATTAACTTTTTATTGAGCACAGAGATTATTCCGCTATGTTTGAGAACGATGGAACTCGGATCTGAGTTATCGAAAACTGTCGCGACTTTTATAGTGCAGAAGATTTTGAGCGATGAAGTCGGTTTAGCGTATACGTGTGCGACTGCGGAGAGGTGCTATGCTGTTGGAAGCGTGCTCGGGGGGATGGTTGCGCAACTAGCTGAGCAACCGAGCGCGAGGTTGTTGAAGCATATCGTGAGGTGTTATTTGAGGTTAAGCGATAACCCAAGAGCGGCTGAGTGTTTAAGGCGATGTTTTCCAGATCAATTGAGAGATCCAGCGTTTACCGCGCATCTGAAAGATGATGCGGCTACGCAAAAGTGGTTAGGGCAGCTTCTCGTACAATTAGGATACTCGCTTTGAAAACAACAACAAGAACAACAAAAATTATTTCATAACACACGTAGAAAAATATATACTTAGAAGAACATATCTTTGTTTTGTAATTATTATAAACAATAAACGCTATTATTATTATTATTATTATTATTATTATTTATGTATTTCCGCCGCCAAGAAGCTTTGCTTTTGCCATCGTACCCAATCGACGAACTCTATCGTTTGTTCCTAACACGCTGTTTACTATTATACCAAATCCTATACCGACTCCGAGACATGCACCCAAACCAACGCCAACTCCAGCGCGCACACCAGCCGAGAACCACGAAAGTTCCTTATCGTGCTTCGTCGTAATCGGTGATTGATGATCAATGAGAGTGCGATTTGTTGTAGATGGATCTGCAACGGCCAACTCGTTATTTTCCGTCTTCGTGGGAGGCGTCATTGCTGTCGTTGTCGTCGCACTTACGATGTTTACAAGTTCAGCGTATTGAGCTCGAATCAAAGCTGTTGTGTCATGCGCGTATTTTTTAGAATCTTTAAAGGCGGAATAAGAAGAGATATTCACTTTAGGAATCAACTCTCGCAAGCAAGAAACTAATTTCTTACTTTTAATAGCATTTTTGTTCCTGTTGTTCTCACTGAGAAAAAGGGAACCGTCCATTTGAGCATCACCTCTTGCGTCGTCGTCGTCATCGTCGTCGTGCCACGATACGGATTTTTCAGAAATTTCCGAAGGAGATATCGAGTTACGTGCGCCCGGGGTGTGCTGACCTCCTACTTTCTCAGCGTTTACATATTCACACGCAAATAACGTAAACGTATCAAATACTATCGATAATTCAACCTTCACATCGCTCTCGAGTTCCATAACATCATTCATTTCTCGTTTTTTCACAAGTCTCAACGCTTTTTCGTACTCTTTCGTTAATAACAATTTTCGAACGTCGATCGTCGCGTCAAATAACTCTCCATCGTTATTCTCGCCACAAACGACAGTAAACCTAATCAAACAACCGTTATCTTCTAAATCATCGTCATCTTTAATCTCAAACTCGATTTCATCCATCGCGGCATATTTATTCACCGTTTGTTTCTTCATTTCGACGTTTGTAGTCTTTGATGACTCACCATTTATTAGACAATAATAAGAAGGTAAGTTCTCATGAAATTCTAACGAAACCGTCCTCGCCTGCGAGAGATAATCGCGCGAGCATATCTTCAAAAACACGGCTTGAGAAGTCGCTCGACGAATTCGTTCCATTTTCTCTTCTTCTATCTCGTCGCAGTTCCTCTTCTTCTTCTTCTTCTTCAACGCCTCCTGTTTCGCGAGAAGTACGTTCGTATCTTCTTCCATCGTCTCCTTCCGAAACGTGTACGCGCGCTTGCTCTTTAACCGAGCGCTCACTGACGAACGACTAAATCACGCGCTTTATTTACGCAGTATCGTTTTCGCTCGCGATTCTCTTTCACTGATAGCCTTCGCGCTCTGGCGAGCTCGGCTCGATTATTTATGACGACGAAAAGTTAGTTAGGCGTTGCTTTTGGATTTTGAAAATATCTCGCACAATAAAGACGCGCGTCTAAAATAGCAGACGTCGTTTTAGTAACACGACCGCGCTATAGAGGCTCGAGACGAAAGCGCGATGGGAATCACTGCAACGAGCAAAGCTTGCCTTTATCGCACTCTGCATCTGCATCGTCCTCTGCGAGGAACTGCCGTAGCGAGTACGGATACACAAAAATCTTCATCCGCTGGAGAAACAGCGACGAGAAATTCCTTGAACGAGTTGAAAGAGGAATTGGAATTAGTGTACGAATTGATCGAACGAAATAGGCGCGGATGTGTTTATTTAGGGTCTTCTAGGGTGCACGTGGGACATAGGCATTATCAGTTATCGCGAGAGCTCGCGAAAGCTACTGCGGAGTTACTGCAGTGTACGACATGGTCAGGCATTGGAGAAGGGCTAATGGATGCCGTGACGTTAGGCGCGATCGAGGCAGGGTATAACGCGAGCGGGTTGAACATTTTAATAGGTGAATATAAAGACGATGAGAGTTGTAATACGAGTAGTGAGCGAACGGTACGCGTACATCCGTACTTATTGAAAGATAAGTACTTGACGTGTAAGTTCTTTAGCGCTCGAAAACACGGTTTAGTCGATGCCGGCATGCGCGTAAGTAAGGAATGTAAGACTGCGTTTTTTGCACTTCCTGGCGGTATTGGTACGCTCGATGAGCTGTTCGAGATTTTGGCGTTGTATCAGCTACGTCGTGTAGGGACGAATGAAACGGTACCGTTTTTTTTAATGAATTACGATGGGTTTTACGATAAACTGTTACATTTTATAAACGAAACTTTAGTCGAATACGGGTTAGTGAACGAAGGAGAGCTAAACGAACATCTGATCGTCGTACGGACGAACGAAGAGGCGATTGAGTATTTGAAAAAGTTCTATTCGCTCTGATTTTGGAAGTTTCAAATCAACAAAATGGAAACGCCATGATTGATGCTGGCGATACAAAACATAGAAAACGCTCGGTCTTCGTTGCGGTTGCGTTTCTAGATCTCATTGTCTATCTTTCAGGAGTTGATAGATAGCCGATTTTTTTCTACATTTTTAGACGAGCTCGTTTGCTATTATTATTATTATTATTAGTTTCCTTCTTCTTCTTCCTTTTCTTTATGCCGTCGTCTTGGTAGTCTTCCTTCTCCGCGCCTTCGTCTTTGTCGTTTTTCTTGGAATTTTCGAGTCCAAACGCACTGTTGAATTTTTCTCCATGTTTCTCGGCCATCATCTTCTGCATTAATTGATAATCTTCATTTTCTTTCTGTTTAATCTTTTGTGCTTCCGTGAGTTCTTTCTTTCCCTTTTTACCCTTTTTTCCATTATCATCTTCTCCCATGTTTTCTTCGCCCGGGGTATATTTTTCTTCATCGTCGTCGTCGATTTCTGCGCTCAAACCTGCGTCAAATCCTGGATAATATTCGCCGTATGCATCATCGACCATTTCTGCGCGGTCCTCTAATCTCTTGCGTTCATAAGCGTCATCCATTTTTTTGATGTTTTCATCAGCCTCTCTCGCAGATTCAGGCTTTGCGAGCGCTTCACCATCGAATAATAGTTTCGCGCTAGTACGAATAGTTGTTGTTTGCACGATTTTACCACTTTTTTCTTCTTTTTCTATTTCTGCTATCGCGTCGTAATCTTTACCGACATCGCCAAAGATATCTTCCGAATCAGATTCATCTAGTACTACTTCATTTTTAATTTGTTGATCATTGTTGTTCGAAAAAGTTGTACGATCTTTCCTACTATTTTTACCCGCCGCCGCTAGTACTTCTTCCTCATCGTCTTTTGTTGTCGTCGTTATTATATTTGGAGGTTCTCGAATAGCTTTAGATACTGCACTTAAAATTCTCTCTTCCTCCTTGGAAATTTTCGCAAACTCGCGTCTGCGCGCTTTCATTTCCTCTTCAATATCCGCCCTTGGCTTTGTCTCCGATCCGACCACTCTCGTCACTTCCCCGATTCTACAATCTACGTCATAAATATATGACACACCTGATAACGGTGGTATTTTCGTCGTTCTTCTCAAAGAATATTTTCGTTGCTTCTCGATATTTGTAAGTTTCGTGATAATCGCTCTTCCAACGTTTGATTTCCCGACATACGCGCTTAGAAAAGAAGTACTCTTCGTCAAGTTATTATCATAATCTTCTTCTAAATTGAAGTCTTCCTTATCATCATCATCAATATCATCTCCGACGACGAAGACATCATGTGTGGCAGCAGCTTTCTCTTCAGCTCTTTGTTCGCGTTCAACCTTTCTCTTCAACGCAAAGTCCAATCCTTTCACTAAATGCGCCCTCGCTTCGTCTCCGCCTAAATATTTACTTCGTTCGTATTCCTCCATTCGTTTATCTTTTTTAATCATTTCTGGTTCCTCGAAGACTCCTCTCTCATTAGTCAAATTCCTGCCGCGATCATCATTTCTATCACTCTCTTTCAATAAATCATCATCATCATCATCATCTTTCTTCAATCTTCGTTCTTGCGCTCTATCGCGATATTTCACCTTCTTCCTCAAAGAATCTTCCTCATCGTTATCGAAATTCTTCTTCTTCGTCCTCTTCATCTTCTGATTATTATTTCGCTCATCATATTTCGTTCCTTTTCCTTCCTTATCACTCTCAACGGCACCTTTCTTTTTGTTCTCATTCGCTCTTTCGCGTTCTTTCGAGAGCAAAAGTGCTCTGAAATCTGCGTTTTCCATCACCCTTCTTCGTATGATGTTCCTATGAAATTTAGGTGTTTCTCTTTATTCCTTCTTCTTCTTCTTCTTCTTCTTCTTCGTCAGTCGAGGCATAAAATATACTCGAGAGAATGATTGAGAGAGAGAGAGAGTAAGATGTGTAACCTTTAATTACTATTACGCTTTCCTCTTAATAAACGATTCCGATCGAGAAGTGAATACGATGCTCTCTTAAATTTTGAGTTTCCCCTACTGCCACGAATGTTTCCTCTTTTCCTCTTTTCCTCTTTTTTCCTCTTTTCCTCTGCTTTTTCTTTTTTCCTCTTTTTCTCTTTTCCACAGCAGTAGGTAACAATTCGTAAGTACGAGTAATAGTAATAAGAATAATAATAATAAGAATAATAATAAGAATAAGTACTCCTTCCTGTTTGGAACAACAGAGAAGACACACATGAAGGAATCGATTGCAAACACTGCGACATTTAAAAATGAAGACATCGTCGCACTCGAACGAGAAGGGAGCATAGAAGAGTTCGATCCAATCTCGTTCATTAAACGAGCGTTTGGAAAAGAGAAAATCGCTCAACCGACGACTGAGGAAATCGAACGAGCGATGAAGAGAACCGAGAAAGATATCGCGAAGACGATAGAACTTCTTCGTTTACAGATTTTGATAAAGATGGAGAGTGAAGAGATGAAGATCGCGATGGATTTAAGTTTGAGAGAGAGTGATGATTTGAGACAGAAGAGGAAGAGGGAGGAGGAGGAGGACGTAGTGAAAGATCCAGTGAACGCGTTCAAGGAAGAGAGCGCTATTGAGGAAGACGCGTTAGAGAGTATGTTCAACGGGAAGAAACATAAAAATACTAACGAGGAACGAGTGAAACCGTCTTGTGTGAGTTTTAAGGAGGCTTTAGAGCTCTGCGAACTGGAGAGACGGTGTAAGCGATGGTGGAAATCTGCTTTAGAGACGATCGAGGACGTGTTTTCACAAATTGGCGACTCGGTTATTGCGTGCAAAACGACCGAGGATGTTGAGCTCGTTGTGAAGAATAGTTTAGAGATGTTGAAAGAGCAAGTGATAAGGATGCCAGTGAAGGCTGGCGGAGTCCCCGAAATCTTCTTCTCCGAAGAGCAAGTCGATGGGAAGAAGATAGAAAATATAACGATTGAATTTAGCAGTAGCGAAGAAGAAGAAGAAGATTAGAGATGAATGTATATAATAGACTTACCAGTTGGTAGTATGATAGAAATGTGAAAGAGAAGTTTTGTACAATAAGTAGCGCGCATCAAACGCACACACTAAAATATATTATCGCCTAGCTGGTCTTTTTGCCCTCCTAATAGGTTTTCTTCCGCCTGGAACGCCTACTTGCCCGGAGCTCCCACTATCAGTCGGTGCAGCGTTGAAACTACCTTGTTGTTGTTGTTGTTGTTGTTGCTGCTGCGACTGAGCACCGAACGGGTTCGTACCAGCAGCTGGAGCACCAAAAGGATTCGGAGCTTGAGCCATGCCAAACATGTTTGCACCCGCAGCTGCTGGCGCACTAAACGGATTCGCTAACGATGCTGTAGCCGCTCCGCCTCCTCCGAAAGGATTTGCCCCGGGAGCACCAAACGGACTCGATGGCCTTGATCCACTCGCACTACCACCACCGAACAAATTTACACCCGACGGCCCACCGAACGGACTCGGAGCAATTGGAGCGGCACCAGAACTCGGCGCAGCAAACGGATTTGGAACTGAACTCACTGCGCCCGCTCCACTTCCTGCATTAAACGAAAATAAAGGCTTCGGCGCCGTAGTAGCTGCCCCAAAATTAAATCCACCACCACTCGCAGCTGGCGGCGGAGCATCGGTAGCTGGTGTTACAACCACTGGTGCAGCACTTGCACCAAATGAAAACGGCGCTGGCGCTTTCGTTTCCACTGGCTTTGCAGCACTGAATGTAAACGGCGCTGATGCCGGTGACGCAGTCGCTACTACTGGAGCTCCAAACAAACCACCACTAGAAGTTATAGGTGCAGCAGCAGCAGCGGAAGCGGTTCCAGAATTACCGAATGAAAATGGCACTTTTGTTTCTGAAGCTCCAAAAGTAAAACTGGCAGGTTTCGTCGCAAATGGTGCTTGCGCCTCAACTTTTGCAGCCTGTGGAACGCCGAACCCAAAAGCTGATACCGCGGGTGGTTCTACTTCAGCATTTCCTTTCTTTGTCTCTATAGGTTTTACTAAAGCAGAACCTCCGAAAGCAAACGCAGGTTTTGACTCTAAATTTGTCGCCGGCTCTAAAGTCTTAAATGGCGCAGGAGTTGTTGTCGTCGTCGTCGTTGTAGTTCCGAATGTAAAAGTGCCTAAAGGTTTCGGTTTGTCTTCCTCTTTCGGCTTCGTAGAAGCTAAAAAGCTTAGTAAGCCACTTCCTCCAGTTGTCGTTGCCGCTTCCGTTGGCGTGGGAGAGGGAGTTTGTTCAGACGCTATTGCGGCGGGTGCAGAGCCAAAAGAGAATGACGGCGGCTTAGAAGCAGCAGCAGCAACAATAGGTGCAGCTGCGGCTAGAGAAGGAGTGGATCCACCAAACGTAAACTTTGCAGTTGATGGTTTCACTTCGCCGACGTCGCTTCCAATGCTCGGTCCTTCGGGAACTCGAAAATTAAACGTCGGCTTCGGAGCGTCAATTGAATCAGATTTTTTCGCTTCGGTAGGCTTAACGACTGACGTCAAAAACGGGTTTTGTTTAATCACTGCCGCCGCAGATGGAGTTGATGTTGTTCCAAATGAGAATCCAACCTGTGCTGTCTTATCCAAAGACTCGTCCACTTTTTTTATCGCTGGAATACCAAACGCAAACGGCGAAGGCGCTGCAGCCGTGGAAGTCGGTGCAAACGGACTCGGTGCAGCAGCTTTTGTTGCTAGACCGCCACCATTTTCTTCTTCTTCAATTGCCTTTCGGACCTTTTCTTGATGCGCTTTATTTTTCGCCATAAAGTCAGCGCCCCAAAGATTCACAACCGGCGCCTTTGTCATTTCTACCTCCTTTGATTTATCTTCTCCCATCATCGTCATCGTAGTCGTTTTAGTAGATCCGAAATTGAGAGACGTTGATGGTTTTGTCTGCTTTTGAGCGGTTCCCGGACCCATGACAACTCCTTTCAGTTCCTCCGATTCTGAGTCAGATTCGGCTTTTTCCTTACCCTCGGAAATATCGTCATCTTCATCGATCAACTCTGTAGCATACTTATTATCTTCGCTTGCACCGAATTCAAAAACACCATTGATATTTTTCCCTCCCATTTGATTTTCAAGGAGATTAAATTCTTCACTCGTCAAACGTCCTTCTTCATCATCACAATTATCAAAGGTGAACTTTCCAGCCGCAGAAGGCGGTGAAAACGGATTCTCTCTTTTCCCATTTGGATACGGCGTGCTCATTCGATGACTCGCCGGTGCGGCAGTAGACCCGAAGCCTTGAGCTGGCGAAGGAGTATTCGCATTGTCCGCGAATGAAACGTTTAAACCTTTATGAGTCGAAGCTCTTAATCGAGAAGGCGGTTGCGCTTGTTCATCTTTGCCATTCGCCATTGGAGTAAACGCAGGATTTCTTACTGGCGTTGCACCACTTCGATATTCACTTGCTTTATCCAAAGCTCGTAAAATTTTTGAAGCAGTCTGAGTAGCCATTTTTTCCTTTTGAGCTTTCATTGCGCTCAAGTCTACTCTTGGAGTTTGAACGGGAGCATCATTCGGTTCGTTCGCTTTCGAGCTCAAAGGCGTCGAACTATTGTCTAACTTTCTGGCAACATTTCTATTCGTCACGGATGCGGGCATAAAATCGTCATCTACGCCTCGCGAACGCTTCTTCGATCTCTCACCTTGCGCAAATCCAATCGAAACCGGACCTGGCGTGCTAATAATTCTTGGATCTCTCTTCCTCAACACAGACGTCGCTAACGCGTTTTGCGCGTTTGCTCTGAAAGGCGGTGCTAATTTGGCCGAAGACGTCGGCGCCGCGTGAAGGCGTTCCCCATTTCCAACAACTCTCGGTTGAAACAAATTATAGTTCGACACACTTGCGTTGCTAACAAACTTTGGTTTATTCGTTAGCCTACTCTTTCTTGCGTAACGTTTCTGTTTATAAGATTGCAAAAAGGTCAAAATTCTGCTATGCTGTTTTTCTTCAATAACAGAATCGTTCGCTTTATTATTATCATCATTATGATCTAAAGCATCATTCGCATCTTCCATTTTATCGTCTACAAATGGTTTCGATATAATTTGATTGCCTTCCTTTTGTTGTTGAAATTCTCCGATGACGACTGCGCCTTTGTTCTGTTCCTTTGCGCGGTCTTCGTCGGCGCCATCGATCACTCTCCTCCTCTTCTTCTCTCTCAACGCGTTCTCCATAATCATATATTCCTCGTCAGTAAACTCTTTCATTTTATAATCATCATCTTCTTCATTATTGTTATTATTATTATCATTCATACTACTGCTACTAATCTTCCTCTTCAACCCGATTTTCATCGAACTCGTCGTCGTCGTCGGCTTTTGCTGCTGAAATAAATCATCCTTCTCAGGAGCGGCTGCTGTTGGCTTTTCGAGATCATCGTCGTCCTTGAAGGTCACGCGCATTGGCGAATGACTCTTCAAAACGGTCTGCCGATCTCCTTTTTGTTCGTTCTTCTGTAAACTTTGTTTCTTAATCGTGCTCTTCCTCGGAAGAAGAAGAACATCGAGGGAACTCTTCTTCTCTACAGAAGGCGAAGTGGTGTTCTCGAGAGCGTTCGTAGTAGTATTCGGAGGCGTTCCTCGTAAGCGCGAGAAAACCTTACCGAGCTTGGATTGCACGGAGGATATGATCGAAGGCGTATTCATGTGCTGATGATCGAATTTAATCGCTCTCGGTGTTTGTTGATGAATGTTTGTGTTCATTTTTAGATAAATTGCGCATTTTCTGCCGAAATTCGAAAAGTATGAAAGAGGTCTTGTGATGAGATCAGAAGGAAAAAGAGAGAGCGCGGGAGGCGTTCGTTGGTGATAAAAGAGTTAGTGAGACCAATAAAAACCGCTGCTCTAAAGATATAGAAAACTTAAGTGTGTGAGTGAGAGAGAGTTATTCTCTCGACGTCTCTCTCTCTCTTTTTCTCTTTTTCTCTGTTCGAATCTCTTCTTTTCATCTTTTCATAATAATGAATAATATATATAGTATGCGACAATTGTTATTGGTTGTAGGAGTATCGATAGTTTCTCTCGGATTCTCTCGAACAAGTAGAAGACGAATTTGTTAATTTTCGTTGCTATTTCGGCTGTTTTTAGCGACCTCCTTGTCTCGGTGTCGTTCTAGGAGACTGCTTCATCCCCGATAATTCTTCGATTGTCATGCCGATTGGCGGGCCGTCGTAGAATGAACCGCCTCCTGATCTCCCGGCTGAACCGAAACCGACTGGCGGGCCTAACATTGCCCCAGCGGAGGACATCTTCACGGCATCTCTCGCGGCTTCGTTCTTTTGTTGCGCAATAGCTTGATGCAATTTCGCTGATTCGTGCGTTTCTCTCTCCAAGGCCACTCTATACTCCTCCATTTGTTGCATCGCTCCAGTGTAAGAAGTGTATAAATTATACGCTTCTTGCTTCAAGCGCTCTAATTGAGCTTGCGTCTCGGCAAGTTGCGATTCGCGGTTGGCAATAACACCTTGGTCTTCGACCGATCGTAATCTCGACGCTTCTTTCGCTTCGGCCAATTGCGTGATCTTCTCCTTCAATTGGTTGTTCATGGAGGCGTTTTTCTCCTTTGCGCCGGCGGCTTCGGCGGTCATCGCGTTGAGCTTCTTCGAGAGCTCCTCAACCTTGGCTTCTAACAAAGCCTTTGCTTCTGAAACCTTCGCCTTCTCTGCGGTCTCAACTTGTGTTTCTTTTCTCGCCGTCGCTGCGTCGTTCTTCGACTTATCCGCCTCTCTTTGCCATTGCTCCGTCGACGCTCTTTGCGATTCCAATTGCGTGTTCAACGATGAAATCTTTTGCGTGTTTTCAGACTTTTCTTTCAAAAGCTCAGTAATAGCTTTTTCGTCTGACTTTATAGTCGCCGTCGCCGCAGATAACTGAGAATCCTTCTCCGCAAAGTTCATTCTAGCGGATTCCAAAGCCTTTGCTAACTCGTCGATCTTTTGTAAATGCTTCGTCTCCGATAACTTTTGCTCGCTCGTTTGAGTCTTCGCCTCATCTTTCATCTTATCAATCACAGTATTCGCTACTGATATTTGCTTCGAAAGGTCTGAAATATTCGATTTCAAGTTATCTTGATCGCGCGCCGCGAGCGTTTGAGCGTTTTCCAGCTTTGCCCTTATTGCTTGCTCAACCGAAGAATGCGTCTTCATCATCTCTTGAGATTTGATTTTCTCTTCCGATAAAGATAAGTTCAAGGTCTTTATTTGCGAAGTAGCGTTATCTAACTTCACCCCAAATGTCTTAATCTCTTGATCGAACTCCTTACGCATTTGCTCCATAGTCTGCGTATCCATCTTATGTTTCAAGTTATGCGATCTTTGTTGGTCCAAGTACACATTTTTCAACTCCAGGATCGATTGTTTCACCGAATTTTGTAGTTGATCCGTGGCTTTATCTAAAGCGATCGAGGTCGTCTCGGCTTGGCCTTCTGGTTGGTACTGTTTCGGCTCTGCTTTAACCATTATATCGATCTCTCCGTGCGTGTTAATTAATCACTTAATAGCTGTTTGATTGATTCTGAAATGTGGCTTTTATATTCGGAATAGGCGAGGACACTGTGAGCAGGACAGTACTTAGGCGGCAATTTCGAATATAGGGTGGCCTTTGGAGGGATTTTTTTGGATTTTTAGTGTTATATTTTCTTTGTTGTCTTTCAAAGAAGCCCTACCCTAAACCCTAAACCCATACTAATGTTTTCTTACTTTTCTTTTTCTTTTGTGACCGCTGTGACGAGTACTACTATGCCACTGAAAAGAAGAGGGAAGAGAGAAGGGGAAGAAGAAAATGGGTTCGTGATAATGAGAGAGTTCTCATGTCAGCGAAGCTCTTTGAACGGACGCAAGAGAGAGAGTGTGTGTGTGTGTGTGTGTGTGTGTGTGGATGCAGACTTTGAAAATAGAAGATATTTTTTTGTCTTTTTTAGACCAATAATATTTTCCCATGTTGTTTTTGACCTTCTTCCCGACATCGGAACACGCGGCTCTTCTTTACGTTTATTTATACGGATATAGACGGATACATTAAATAAAAATAACAAAAGACCGTAATAATACTTCTGTCTCCTCATATAAATAGTATGCATACGAACACAAATACTTTGAAAACGATGAATAGTAACGACGAGCTTTCGCCTTTGTTGAAAAAGGCCGCGTCATCGAATGCTGATTCGAGATGGGTGAGAGTTGCCGGCGTTAGTTCGTTAGTTATCGGTTCCGCCGCGTTTGCTTTACATTCAACGACTGCGAACGATCATCGATTGTTTGCTTCTTCCTCTTCATCGTTAGGAAGTTCTTTATCTGATGGTGCTCAAGAAACGAAGAAGACTATTAGTGATGTTTGGCGAAATCAGAAAAGTGCGAAGAAACCAATGCCTTGGACATCGAAGAGGCGTTCTTCTTCTTCTTCTTCTTCTTCATCCTCGTTGGGTGAAAATGATCAGCAAAAGATCTATCTCGGAACTGGATGCTCCGCATCCGCTCTCGATAAGATATCGTTCGATTTACGTGACGATTGGGAAGGCTCCGTTGGCGCGAAGTTCGTCTCGAAGAAGTTATCGAACGACTTTTTGTTCGAAAATGCGATTGAAATGACGCAAACGTCGTGCGGAGAGTACGAAATCGCGGTCACGCCCGATTTATTAGATACCGATATTGAATTTGGATTCTACTTATATTCGAAATCCGATCAAAGTAGCGGTAAGATCGTTAAAGAAATCGGATGCGAGTTTCCGACTGGCGATTCGCGCTGTCCGAAAGATGATTCTCCAGGTCTTTTGGCAACGATGCCATGCGCGAGGAAAGTCGAAATTAATGGAAATTCTTTTTGGAATCGCGTGTATGACGGAAAACAAACATCGTTCCAATGGGGATCATGCGAGCAAACGTGCGAGGAGAAAAATCACCATTGCAAAGACGAATCGATATTGCCGGAAGCGAAAGTACAATTATATGGAGAGGATTACCAAGTCGGCTCAAACCAATGGAAGTCTTATAGCGATGCGACTGTTTGTACGCTCGGATCAGGCTCAGTCTATGATAAAGACGAAACTGCGTTTCATTTCGATTACTCGCAAGCTTCGTTGATTACTTGTCCGTACGATATCTCTCAATCAAAGCATTCTGAGCTCACGATTGAGATCGTTTTCAAACTCGACGATGACTTTAACGGCGGTCAAACGCAAGGCTGGATCGTCGGTCAAGACAATTCCGGGTACGATCGTTCGCTCATCTTGTCTGATTCTCGTTACGGCGGTATGGGCCAAGGTATTGGCGGTACCTACAATCCAGGCATTGCTCAGCCATCGAACGGCAAATGGCATCACGCGATTTCGACGTACAAGCAAGGCGTCGCAGGCGGGTCGTTTATTACCCTCGACGGTACAATTGGCGCAAAAACAACTGCAAACAACAACGACGGCGTAAGTTCTTTCACCATTGGCGGTTTGCAAAACTATGGAAGCCATGGCATTAAAGGTCTCATTTTGGGCGTTCGAATCTACGACGTTGCCTTTGATGATACGCTTGCGACTGCGGCGTACGATGACTTGAAGGAATGGCTCGATTACATTAACGAATTTGGCGTCGAGACAACATCGAGAGGACAAGAAGACCTTGCCGGCGTCGAAGATGAAATCACTGACGGTGGAGTAAGTGGTTTACCTGAAGATAAGATTGCCTTCACGCTTGTAGGTGAAGAATATGACGGCAGTTCGCGTACTTGGAGTGATCCGATAAGTGGAATGACGTGCACTCTGGGCACGGCAACGACATTTAACGATAACTTGAAAACTTTTCATTTCGATTACTCGCAAGCTTCTTTGATAACTTGCCCGTACGACATCTCTCAATCGAAGCATTCCGAGCTCACGATTGAGATCGTTTTCAAACTCGACGATGACTTTAATCCATCTCTAACGCAAGGATGGATCGTCGGTCAAGACAATCACGGGTACGATCGTTCGCTCATCTTGTCCGATTCTCGTTACGGCGGCGTCGGTCAAGGCATCGGCGGTACCTATACCAGCGGCCTTTCCACGCCATCAAACGGTGTATTTCATCACGCGATTTCGACTTACAAACAAGGCGTCACGGACGGCTCGTTCGTCGCCATCGATGGTAAAATTGGCGCAAAAACAACCGCGAACAACAACGACGGCTTGAGTTCTTTCACCATCGGCGGCTTACAAAACTTTGGAGGCCACGGTATCAAAGGCGACGTCGTCGCGATTCGTATTTGGGAAACCGCCGTCGACGAAACCGAGGTCGCTCTCCTTTGGAACGATATCGCCGATGCATTCGAGGAAATGAACACCTCTTTGAAGACCGCGCAGTGATAATACATTTTTCTCTTACTACTATGAATACGCATACCATCGACGTCTTCTTCTCTTTTTCTGCTTACTTCACTATTCTCTTCCTTCGCGCGTCATATTTATCATCACATCACGTCCCTGTTTTTGTGATTGTAATTCATAAACATACCTATCTACGAATGAGAAAATGTATTTACAAAAAACACTGATGATGTTTAGGTATCGCGTGTAGCCGTCAGTAAAGAACGTGCTTAAGCGCGCACTAAGCGCCACGGCGTAACAAAAACACACGAGAGAGAGAGATGGAGAATCATCATCGTCTTCAGCAGCACTCGCAACGACAGATCACGGCTTTGCGAGTAGTTCTGGACCGAGTTTGGAAGCTCAGGGCTTTCGTTTTCCTTTTCCTGATCCCTAGCACGTTATGCGCGATGGTCTTCGTTCTGATGCCTGACTCGCAGAAGGTGTTAGAAACGCATAACGAGCTCCAGTTCGAGCAATCGCGAGAACCACACGCGCTCATTCATCAGAATAACGAAAAGAAGTATGCAGGGCATTCTTCGATTGCGAACGAGAATAGGATGCGCGTGCACGAGGAGAGTACTACTGTTCTCAGTAGTACTGGTGATGATGTTGATTTTGACGAGAACGCGGTGAGTAAGATGAGTTTACACACGGCACATGACGAGGAAGAGGAAGAGGAAGCAGATCAGTATAAGTACGCGATAGTGATCGACGCAGGGAGCACTGGTAGCAGAGTGCACGTGTTCAGGTTCGAAAAGAGAACGGGGGAGTTAGTCGATGATACGTTCGAGCAATTGAAACCGGGGCTATCGAGTTATGAGGATGACGCGGAAGCGGCCGGGAAGAGTTTGATACCGTTGTTAGAGAAGGCGATGGAGACTGTACCGGAACATGAAAGAGCTGAGACACCGGTTGAAGTGAGAGCGACTGCTGGTTTACGGTTGATTAGTCCACAGTCGAAAGCGGATGATTTGCTCGAGAGCGTGAGAGATGTTCTGAAGACGTATCCGTTTTTGTTTGAGAAAAAAGATGTTTCGATCATGGGCGGCGAAGACGAAGGCGCGTTTCAATGGTTGGCTTTGAATTATTTGTTGAATAGATTAGATACTACGAGCAGCAGCGTTGAGAATGCGAAAAAGAAAGATCATCATAATAGTAGCGGCGCAGGTGTTACAGTTGCCGTGATTGATTTAGGAGGTGGTTCTGTTCAGCTCGCGCACGCTATGGACGATAAGGTCGCTAAAAGAGCGCCAAAAGGGTACTCAAAATCCATATCGTTTCCAGGTGCCAAGAAACCGTTTGAAGTGTACGTTAAATCACATTTAGGGTATGGCTTAATGGCCGCCAGGGCTGCGACGTTGAAAGAAGCGAACGGTGGAAGCAGTCCGTGTTTACCAAAAGGCTCAGATCCGCGATACGTATATGCTGGAGAAGACTTTTCTGTGACTGGCGACGACGAGAAGAATTCAGATTACAAATCGTGCAGAAAACATGTCGAAAACATGCTCCACCTCGAATCAGAATGTGAAGTCATGGATGAATGTTCATTCAACGGCGCGTGGGGCGGCGATTTCAACTCAGCGCACGCGAAAGAGGTATATTTATCATCGTACATGTGGGATCGAGCGTTGAACGCGAAATTGATTCCGACAGATGCAATCGATGGCGAGTTGACTTTAGACGAACTCGAAGATGCAGCTAAGCTAGCGTGCGATACCGCTGAAACAGAAATTATGACTTCTTTTGAAAGCGTCGGAGAGAAAGATGCGGCGTTTCTTTGCACGGACTTGACATACATCGTCGCTTTATTGGAAAAAGGATTTGAGAAGAATGATTGGAAAAGTGTACGCTTAGTGAAGCAAGTCGAATATCGTGGACAAAACGTAGAGGTTGCTTGGGCTCTCGGAGCCGCTTTGAATGCCTTAGCAGCTGTGGCTGCTAAGAAGAAATGACTATAATTATTATTTCCAGCTTAACAAGTAGAAGATAAATTATAATTAAAAGAGATATTATTATACGCCAATGGGCATTTCGATATCGCGTGCTGCGGCTGATGAACTTTTTCCCGTTCCCGATAAGTTCGTAGCACTTTGTACCAATAAAGTAAGCGTGTACATCAACGCATTCGCCTCTTGCGACGATAATTTATCCCCGCTTTCCGCATTAACGAGCTCAAACTTCCATTTTTTCCCTGACCCGGTTTCCTCGGCATCTATCAGCGTCGCCGAATCTATCTTCAACTTCAACGCAGTTACGGCGCTAGAAATCGGTAACAACGTTTTCACTGGCGAACTATTCACTGCAACCATCGCGATCGTAGTATCTTTGCTCGTCTCATTATCCACGCAAACGCCTCTCCTCGTCTTGATCCCGAACGCAGCCTCTTGTTCGTTCGATAAACAAAAGTTCAAATAATCTTCCAAGCGCTCTTTCACGGCATCTGGATCACAAATTTTCACAAACTTATCGTCCCCTGTTTTCTCTACAATCTCAAACTCCATGCATACGAACGAATCTTGATCGGTCGTTATCTTCGCCTCGAAGATCTCGAGATCTAATCCTTCCAATAACCACGAAATCACTCTCATCAGACCAGGTATTGACTGAATAGAAATCGATATAAACGATCGATCTGTAAACCTCTCGTTATCGACGGTTATAATCACAAACGCGCACGACATGTCTTCATCTTGTGAATCCGCTATCTTCGGTGGTAATGGTGCTTTCGTATCGCTTTCATCGATTGATTTCTTTTTCGCTTCCGTAACGAACTTCTTTTTGCGGCGCGAGTAAGTACTACGTTTGAATGAGTTTTGTTCAGATCGCGATTGAGAGATGTGTTGAACGCGTGTTTGTGGTTTCATTAGCGATATAAGTGATCGCATTTGTTCGTTATGTTATCTATTTATGATTCGATCGATATTTATGAATTATATGAATATAACCGCCCTGATGCTGTGCTAAGGTTCTAAGCTGTCATAAATTCGAGCTCCTCTGGACTCTGAAATATTTCCATACTTCGCAGGTTTGAAAATCGTAAATCTTTCTTAAGATTGAACCCAGATAGTTTCTGAAACAGAACCGCGAACGACTCTGAAGATTTATTGAGTATCGCTTCAGATTTCTCAGCGACGACTATGCAATTGTTCGATTGACCGCTCGGTTCAGAGCAACAGAAAGAACGCGAAGGACCGAAACAGGAATCGAGCGTTCTCATGAACTCTACTACGGCACCAGTGTTTTCGGAAAATAAATTACATATTAATAATCCGTTTAATGACGAGAGACAGTCGTAGATTCCTTGGATGAATGATTTATTGAGGCATCTTTTCGGGATTTTCCCATCACCATTGTAACAATCTAAGAAGACGATACTCGCGCAAAGTTTCTTCGTTTTATATTCCTCGATGAATACATCCGCTGATTGCTCTACAATTTTCTCGTTCGGAAAAAGACTGAAAGTAATCGATGGATTTCGGACAGTCGCGTCGAGCATTTGCGTTGAAAGCTCTACGTTTTCAATAAGCAGGTAATCTTTCTTTTCTTTGAATACTGACGCGATGAAGCCAGAAAGCGCGCCCGTCCCGAAACCGAGGTTAATAACGCGTGTATTCGTTGACGTTCGTATGTTTACAACCCACCCATTATTACGACAACCGAGCGCTATTGCAATAGTTGCCATCGCACGAATGTATTCAAAACCAATCACTTCGCGGTCGATAGTAGCCTTAGAATCATCAGCGTTCTCACCATCGCTTTTCCATGTTTTATCATAAATCAAACCTTGTTCGACGTCGTCTAAATAAGCGCAAAGCCACGGGCCATGTCTTTTGATTTTTACGTTAGTTACTTTCTCTTCTTCTGATCTCTTTCTCTTCTTGCTCGTACTTTTACTTAAATGTTCTTTTTGAGAATAAAACAAGCTTTCGGGCGTATTCGCGAGATGATTGTAGTATCCACACTCGGCGAGAGGGTTGATGCGCGAGCCGGCTGAATAATCGGGACCGACTGTGATTATATCCCCTCGTTCTATGGTCTCTATCGCGCGCAAACAAACGCAGTGGCGAAACGTAAAATGATAAAACTCGCCGCTTCGCTCGCAGTTGAACGGTTTAGATACTTCTACTCTTGCTTTGCAACCGAACGTGAAATCTGACCAGTTGATACGATTACCACTACTCTCATATTTTCCATAATCACGTAAACCGTTCACATCGCATTTCAAATAGTCTATGAAATATCCACCTAAACCAATAGATTCGTCGACATCATCACCTTCAGATAAATCATCAAGAAATGCAAGTCTACTCTTTACCCTCCATCGTCTTGACGAACCTTTGATTTTCTTTTTGCCCGGAACATCCTCTCCTCCGTCTCCTGCGATCGCGCGTTTATTAGCTATCAACGCCACTAACTCGCCCCTCTCTGCTTTTCTGTAATCTAACCGTAATCCATTGTTAATTGTGAGAGTATTAATTTCAAATTCATCAAAAATGTCTTCCTCGTTCAACGCAAGTGATTGTGCGCGTTTAGTAGAACCGTCATCTTGTTCGGCATACATTTTTTGATTTTGAATTTGTACGAACTTGCAATATTTATTACTCGCGTAAAATTCGTGATATCCAGTCGACCCTTTCGGATCCCGATCATTCAAATCTTCCTTATAATGTTCGTATGGGTTTTCCAAGTACTCTAACAGCCAATGAAACGCGCCCGCTGGTTCCTGAATAACCTCGAACTCTTCACTTGAATGTGAACTCCTACTGATATATATATGCGGTTCACTCGCTTCTTCGAAATCAATTTTGCCTTCACAGAAATCGCCTAAAATGTAATCGTTATTGCACAATACATCCCATAAACCTTTCGCGCATACGCGTTGTTCGTTTTCGAAACCGCCGTCATCTTCTTCGTCATCACGGTCATCGTCGTTCTCCTTCGTCCTAGTTCCGCGACTACACAAAGTTTCTCTAATTTCGTTCTGATTCGGATACACGTAAACGCAAGACCCTTCGGGTAACCCGTTTCTGTACTCTCCATATATAACAACATCGCCCGCGAAAAACGCTAAGCATTTCTTACCCTCTCTCTTCCCTTCCCTTGAATAATACCCTTGATACATTAAATCACCTTCACAATCGTACTCGCATCCATATAAAAGACGACCGGTTCTATCATCGAACAATCCATAGACGTACGATCCATCATCCGCGATAACTTTCTTCACGTTATCCTCGTCGTCATCGTTTTTCGATCGTAACAGTCTCTCGAGCGATGGGAAACATCTTCGATCGTTCGCCTCTGCTGCATCGTTTTCTTTCATAAATCTCGCACGCGATGCGTTCGATCTTATTCGTTCGTTCGTTTCGTATTCGTCTTCGCGTGTTTTTGTGCGCGCGTTTTTACAAAGGAGAGCGTAAAGAAGTGCGTGGTTTTCCGCTCGCTTTCTTCTGTTGCGATAAATTTGATTATGCAATTGATGATAAGTTTTCTTCCCTATAAAAGGAATGCACTGCCTAAGATTTAGGGTTTCAGTACTAAATTATTTAGGGTTTCATTGAAAAGTACTACTGTACCCTATTAAAAAATAAATACATATCATCATTACTATTATCACGCGCGTCATTAATTTCACGACGACTCAGTCGCGACAGAGAGACAGAGGAGAGTGCCAGCGTCAGCAGCGTCCAAGCAGGTTCTGTTTTTGATCGATTTAACTTCCCGAGCTTGTAAGTGTGTTAAAATATAAACAGCTCTCTCTCTCTCTCTCTCTCGTACTTACATAAAATTCGCAAACGACACATATCAGCCGTCATTGGGAGAAGGAAAGAGAAATAGATAATAACTTGACGATGATGATGTTCACCAAAGCGAGAGCTTCGATCGTGAACGCTATGAATAGCAGTAGTAGTGGACAACGACGACTGCGACGACAAAGATCTTCGTGTTCATCTTGCAAGAGCCACGCTAGTGCGCTGAATGAGAACAGTCGTAGTGCTACTACTAATTATGTGAACTATGTGAAGAAGAAGAAGCTCTCGAGCGGTATGTACTTACAGCGAAGGCGAAGAGGAACAGCCGCGATTGAAATCTCGAGCAAAGCAGCTAAACGAGGATCCGTCGACGATGAAGATTACGCGGACGATGACTATAGCGAAGATGAGGACGATGAACGAGTCGAGAAAGCGACGTCGCCGACTGCGACTGTTAAGAAAGAACGAAGGAACGGCGGAGACGTAAAAAGTACGAGCGGCAACGACGGCGAAGAGTTCAAAATGGATGCTGAGAAAAATGGGAAGATTTTCAGGACGAAGGCTGGGAAAGCTTCGTACGGTATCGCGAGAAAAGACGGGAAAGAAGTCGATACGAACGCGAAAGATTTCCTGAAATTCAAGAAGCGCGCTGAAACGAAATTCGATGTCATCGCGTTCGTTGCACAGAATAATAAATGGGAGGATATTAACGAGGCAAGGAAGATTAGAGAATTCAGACAACGCGAAGGGTACGAACTTTTCACTGATTTGGAGGCGGACGCGGTGTATGAGAATCTTGATTTAGATCAAGAGACGCCGGAGTTTTTAGATCACTTGAAGTTCTTGGACGAGCAAGGGAACATTACTGGAAGAGCTTTGTTTGTATGCATTACTTCGTTTTGGATGAGATTGTATTATAACTTGGCGCAATTCGACTTGAACAAGGCGGAGTTGTTAGATATTACGAATAGAGCTTTGGTTCCGAAAGAAAAAGTGAGCGAATGGTTTACGTTCGCTACACAGAATTATAACAGATTGAATACGTTAGAAAAGAAAGAATATTACGATGCCGAGATTGTGAAATTGTTAAAGTTTGAAAAGTTAGTCGAGGACGATTTTAACGAATGCGTTAGACTTGGAGAGAATTGGAGATTGGATAGATATTACGGCGAAAATGAAAGTTTCGTTGCAGTTGATGGATTTGGGATGACTCAGCTAGACGTCGATAACGATCCGGTTTATAGAGCGTTTACGAAGTTCCTTGAACTCACCAAAAACGAACAAAAAGAAGAGGAGGAACGAAAAAGAAAAGAAGAGGAAGAAAAATTGCTCGATCGCTCAAAGCTCGAACGTATTTTCCAAGACGGTTCGAACGAACACCCGTTTTTACTCGACGGAAAGAAGTTAGAGACCTCTGGGTCGTGGAAAACGTTAGAAACCGATTTTGACCGTAAAGAGGCTATATTAAAAACCGAAATTGAAGCTCCCATCTTGGATGACGCAGACGACGGAGAATGGATAATTGACGGAGGATGGGATGTTTTGCCTGATCATACCGCGGTCGATGCGAGAGATGGTTCGGCTTTGAAATTTGTCGGCGTGAAACATGCTTTAGATCCAGAAACTGGTAAAGTTACCTCTGATTGGAACGAGGCTTACGATAGCGCGACTTGGATGTACGAACGTCCAGCGAACGCGACAAAGTTTCCCATATTGGAACCGATGGATCAAATCGATTTGCGTAATTTAAATGAAAATAAAATGCCGAGCATTGAAAAAATGGAAAAATATATGACTGCTAAATCAATTGCAGCTGGGGATGGTCGTAACGCCAGGAGAAGAGTGGGAGATCCTACGCGAAAAATGCTCACGAGATTAGAAAACGGAGAGACGTTGAAAGCGGTTGTTAAATCTTTAGATTTGTATCACGGTGCTTTAGTTGATTGCGGTACGGAAATTGATGGATTAGTTCCAATCGCGGAAGCAGATATGCCACGCGCACGCGTATTTCTTGCCGTTGGTACTGAGTTAGATGTCAAAGTATCTCGCGTTCACGCGAAATGGTGGCGCATCAGGTTTCCTCTTGAAGTCATGCCATTAGATCAAAATATTTTAAACGAACTGAAGAATGGGCATCCGCACGATTACAATTATCCTCCGATAAATATTTATCAAGGCGAATCGGACGAATTCGCTTTTCTCGATGCTGGTAGAGAT
>Ga0209710_1000489_pt1 | contig 36845 bp, 32 predicted proteins | sample ArcticOcean_MG_C_5_FD_187436 | JGI IMG/M metagenome (GOLD analysis project Ga0209710, IMG submission 187436) | Marine microbial communities from western Arctic Ocean - ArcticOcean_MG_CB4_138 (SPAdes) (version 2) | ecosystem: Environmental > Aquatic > Marine > Oceanic | place: Arctic Ocean...
CCATTGGCACATGAACGGGCATTCCATATTCAACTTCAAGGTCACTTGAAACCGAAGGTTCATTATTAATAATTAATGCAACATCTGTAGAAGTACCACCCATATCGTAAGTAATCATATTATTAACACCTGAGTATTTCCCAGTATAAGCTGCAGCGATAACACCTGAGGCAGGACCTGACATTACAGTTTTAGCTGATTCATGAGCCACCATTTTTGACGAAATGGTTCCTCCGTTACCGTTCATTACCAAAAGCTCGCCTTTGTAACCATTAACTAGCAATTCTTTTTCAAGTCTATTAAGATATTTTTCTAATATTGGTTGGACACTTCCATTTATAGCAGCTGTAACACCCCTTTCAAACTCTCTATTTTCAGATAATAAAGAATGACCCATTGTTATATATTTATTAGGCCAAAGCTTAGAAATTATTTCCATGGCTTTTTTTTCATGCTCATTATTCGCATATGAGTGCAAAAAATGAATTACAATTGATACACAGCCAAAACTTAAAAGCTCTTCCGCAGCAATTATTACATCCTTCTCAGATAATGGATGAATTATATTTCCTCTTGCGTCAACTCTCTCAAGAACTTCAAATCTTAAATCCCTTGGGATAATTGGATCAAATTTACCAATCATCCCATATGGTTTAGGTCTCGTTCGCCTTCCTAATTCTATTATATCTCTAAAACCTTTAGTTGTAATAAGGCCTGTTTTAGATAATTTTCTTTCGAGCAATGCATTGGTAGTTGTGGTTGTTCCATGCACAATTAATTTAACTTCATCTAAATTTAATTTAGCTTTTTGGATAGCATTCATGACACCAAAAGCTTGATTATCACTAGATGTTGGTACTTTAGCAAATTCGATCGAACCATTATTTTTGTTAACATAGATTAAGTCTGTAAAAGTTCCACCTACATCCACGCCTATTACATTAAAATTTTTAAAATTCACTTGAGTATTACCTTAATATTATAAAACGATTTAAAAAAAACCTTGAAAAATTTAATTAATTATATTTTTACTTTAAATTAATTCTAAAAAAATGTTAGATCATACATTATATTTTTCATCAATAACTGTTGATAAATTAATTTAATACTTGAATGTTTATAAATTTGTTGAGGTTTAGTGTATTACCGACCAGATAATTTAAACGATGCACTAGATGTATTGTGTGTAAAAAAACTGAAAATAGCTGCGGGATGTACAGACTTATTTCCTGCTACTCAAAATGAATTTTTAGGAGATAATATTCTTGATATATCAGGCATCGACTCACTAAGAAGTATAAATATAGAAAAACAGTTCAGAAGAATTGGAGCAACCACAACTTGGTCAGACCTTATAAAGTCTGAACTGCCTGATTGCTATGAAATGTTAAAACAATGTAGTAAACAAGTCGGTTCTATACAGATCCAAAACTCTGGAACTATTGGGGGCAATCTATGTAATGCATCCCCTGCGGCAGATGGAGTGCCGTGTCTCTTATCATTAAATGCATCAATTGAATTATCATCAAAAGAAAAAATAAGAATACTAAAACTAGAAGATTTCATTAAAGGATCTAGAGATACTGAATTACAAAACAATGAAATCTTAACTGCTATCTTAATTCCCAAGACATCTGAAAATGGACATTCTTCATTTGTAAAATTAGGTGCAAGAAAGTATCTTGTGATATCAATATCAATGGTTGCGTGCAGGTTAGAAGTTTTAAATGACATTATAACCGACATTACTATTTCAATTGGATCATGTAGCGCAGTTGCTCAAAGATTAAAAAATCTAGAGAACATATTAATAGGTAAAAATATAAAATCTGACCTAGTACCTGAAATATATAAATTTGAATATAATAATTTTATCTCTCCAATCAATGATATCAGAGGAACAGATTCTTATAGAATTAAAGTCGCTAAAGTCCTTGTTAAAAATGCAGTTCTTGAAACTATAGATAAATTTTAAAATGAGAGAATTAGATGCCTAATAATTTGGAAAAAATTGATTTTATACTAAATGGTAAAAAAATATCTATAAAATCTGAACCATCTGAAAGGCTTAGTAAAGTTTTAAGAGAAAATTTAGGTTTGAAAGGTACAAAAATAGGATGTAATGCTGGTGATTGCGGTTCTTGCACTATTATGATTGATAATGAAGCTATATGTTCTTGTCTTATAGCTATTGCTAAAGTAAATGGAAAAAATATTGAAACTATTGAAGGACTTAATAACAAAGGAACAGCTAATTTACAAAAATCTTTCTTAAAACATGGTGCTGCACAATGTGGAATTTGTACTCCAGGGTTGTTGATGTCTGCCTCATCACTTATTAGAAAAAATCCTGCTCCAAACAAACAAGAAATAGAAGAAGCTTTGTCTGGAGTTCTTTGTAGATGTACAGGTTATCAAAAAATCATTAATGCCGTCCTTAACGTTAATTCTTGTGATGAGGAAGAAATATCACCTTTGCCAGGAGAATCTGTAGGAAAAAGAATACCACGAATTGATGGTTTAAAAAAAGTTTTAGGAACTGAAGTTTTTGGAGCTGATTACTGGCCAGAAAATTCTTTGCTTTTAAAAATAATAAGATCTCCATTTCATAGAGCAAAATTTAATTTTGGAGACTTAGAAAATTGGAAAAAAAATAATAAAGGTATTGAGATAATACTTACAGCAAAAGATATACCAGGAGAAAATAAATTTGGTGTAATTCCAAATTTTGCAGATCAGCCAGCATTAGCAGAAAATGAAACTAGGTTTAAAGGAGAAGCTGTAGCAATTATAGCAGGTGAATATAATGCTATTAATAATATAACTATTGATACCTTTCCAATTAATTGGGAACAGGCCCAAGAAAGTCTTACAATTGAAAGTTCTATGAGTGAAAATGCCTTTCAAATACATTCAAACAGAAATAAAAATATACTCATTGTAGGAAAAGTAGTTTCAGGGGAACCTGAAAAAGCAATTGAACAGTCTGAATATAGTGTGTCAGGTAAGCTTGAAACATCTTATGTTGAACATGCTTATATTGAACCAGAAGCTGGAAGTGCTTGGCTTGAAGATAATACATTAGTTATTCAAGCTTGCACACAGGCTCCAATTATGGATCGTGACGATACAGCTAAAATACTTGGATTAAATCAAAAAGACGTAAGAATAATTCCTTCAACTGCCGGTGGAGGTTTTGGGTCTAAGTTAGATGTTTCTATTCAACCACTTTTAGGTTTAGTGACCTTAAAAACTAAAAAACCTTGTAGAATAATTTATAATAGAAATGAATCTATGATGTCTACAACTAAGCGCCATCCTGGAAATATGACAGCAACCATTTCTGCAAATAAAAATGGCAAAATATCAGGGATGATTTTTAACGGTGATTTTAATACTGGAGCATACGCTAGCTGGGGACCTACAGTTGCAACAAGAGTTCCTATTCATGCTAGTGGTCCATATTACACTCCAAATTATAAGGCATTAGGAAATGCACTACATTCTAATGGTCCTATATCAGGTGCTTTTAGAGGTTTTGGAGTGCCACAAGCAGCTGCACTTCAAGAAACTTTATATGATCAATTAGCTGATTCATGTAATATTGATCAACTTGAATTTAGAAAAATAAATGCTCTTAAAGATGGAGAGAAAACTGTTTGTGGTCAAAAACTTGAGGGTGTTGGAATATTAGAATGTTTAAATTCTTTAACAGAGATTTGGAAAAAAGCAGTTAAAAACTCAGATGAATTTAATAAGAAATCTAATTTAATCAAAAGAGGAGTTGGCCTAGGATCTTGCTGGTATGGATGTGGAAATACTGCCTTACCAAACCCTGCGACAATAAAAATTGGAATAAATAAATTTGGAAAACTTTTTCTTCATCAAGGAGCTACAGATATAGGTCAAGGATCAAATACCGTTATTACTCAAATCTGTGCAGATGCGTTAGGTGTATCTATTGAAAAATTTTTTTTAATAGGACCTGACACACACTTAACACCTGATTGTGGTAAAACCTCTGCTTCAAGGCAAACATATATTACCGGTAAAGCTGCAGAATTAGCTGGGAAAAGTTTAAGAAATAAAATTCTAAGATTAAGTAATATGGGACCTGAAGCAAATATTAATTTTATCAATGATACAATAGTAATTGAACAAACTAATAAAACACATGTTTTAAAATTAAGTGAAATGAATGAAAATAAAGATAAGTACGTTCTTTCATCATTAGAAACATATGACCCACCTACAATTCCACTTGATGAAAATGGTCAAGGAAAGCCGTATGCTGTTTATGGATATGGTGTTCAAATGGCAGAAATTGAAGTTAATAAAGAATTGGGAACTATAAAAGTTCTCAAAATAACTGCTGCTCATGACTTAGGTAAAGTTATTAACCCTCTTTTAGCAGAAGGACAAATTGAAGGAGGAATAGCTCAAGGGCTGGGCTTTACTTTAATGGAAGAATATATTCCAGATAAAACTGAAAATTTACACGATTATCTTATACCTACTATTGGAGATATGCCTGAAATAGAAAGTATATTCATCGAGAAGAGAGACCCTGAAGGCCCAATGGGAGCAAAAGGATTAGGAGAACATGTTTTAATCCCAACCGCACCAGCAATATTAAATGCACTTCGTAACTGTACAGGCGCCAAAATAAAAAAACTTCCTGCTCTTCCTCATAGAGTTTTAGAAGCAATAACGGAGGCTGATATTGAAAGAAGAAAAAATTAGATGTGATGCTTGTCCGGTAATGTGTTTTATTGCTGAAGGAAAGTCAGGCGCTTGTGATAGATATGCCAATCAAGATGGAGAAATAATAAGACTAGACCCTTTAATTATTTTAAATACTAAGATTGAAAAAGGTGAAAAAGTAAAACCATTTTTAAAGGCAAATTGGAATGGAAAAATTACAGAAAGTGATGATTTATTTATCACCGCAATAGGATCTGGGACAACTTATCCAGACTATAAACCAGCGCCTTTTATATTTAATCGTCAAATAGATGGTATAGACTTTGTTACAGTTGTGACTGAAGCAATTTTTTCATATTGTGGCGTAAAAATAAAAATTGATACAGATAGACATATTGGTTCTGAAAGAGCAATTGTTAGATATAAAGGTGAAACTATTGGTCACGTTATGACAAGTGAATACGGTTCCCAAATGTTATCATTAGGAGGTGTCGATCATTTAACTGGAGGTTCGAAATTAGAAGGAAGAGTTACTTGTGAAGCTCTAATGAACCTTTGTAATAAAAAAGCAGTGGACCTAACAATTGATAACGAGCTTGAAATAATTATCCAAGCAGGAAAGCCCCCAATAATAGATAACGTCACAGAGAAAAGAATGAGAGTTGGCTGTGGATCTGCTACAATTGGAATGTTTGCTTCACAGTGGTTAAATCTTGTTGACGAAGTTGTTGTAGTTGATGATCATATAACAGGTGTCGTTTCAGAGCATCAAGCAGGAAAAGTTCTTAACTGGAAAAGTACAGGAATTTCAATTAAAGGACGAAGGTCTACTCCAGGAAGATATTTCCAAGTAGCAAACCCAGGAACAGGCTGGGGTGGAACCGATATAGAAGATCCATTAACTATTTTAAATAATTGGAATGAAAAAAAAGGAGCATTTCCTGGCCTTACTTTACTAATGGTATCGACCACAGGAGAACAATTTGCATATTATGAATTGGATAAAGACTTAGTTCCTGAAAAAAAACCTCTTCCTCAAAAATTAAAATCTTCAGTAACACTTATAGAAGAAAATTGTGAACCTGCACTTTGTACAGTTATGTTTATTGCCGGCGCAGGTGGATCTTTAAGGTCTGGTGTTACAAATAATCCAATTAAACTTACTAAGTCAGTCCAAAATAAAAAAACTGATATTACTTGCGGAGGAGCAAAGCCATATGTTTGGCCAGGTGGAGGAATTACTCTAATGGTTGACGTAATAGATATGCCTAATAATTCATTTGGTTACGTTCCTACACCAGCGATAGTTGCTCCCTTAGAGTTTACGCTTCAAAGTGATCAATATAAAAAAATCGGTGGCCATATGGATGAGATTAGATCCAAAGACGACGTAATTCAAAAAGGTGGGGAATATGGGGACAAAAAGTTATATATACCATAATTTAATTATAAATTGATGATTATTAAAGAGAAAGACAATCGTCTATTTCTTCAACATGGACCAATTGATATTGTTATTGAAGCAATTGGAAAAGATAAATCTATAGCTTATGAAAAAGTAAAAACATACTTTAAAAACCTTTTAAGTGAGCTAGTTTTAGAATTAGAATTATTAAAAAAAGAAGTTAAATACAACAGACAATTCACAAATCAAATTGCTCAAAAAATGCAACAGGCTACTCAAGAGTTTCATCCTGATTTTATTACCCCTATGGCAGCTGTTGCAGGCTCAGTTGCAGATAGTGTTTTGGAGGTGTTAACGTCTGGTTTTATTTTAGAAAAAGCATATGTCAATAATGGTGGAGACGTTTCTTTTTATTTAAATAAAGGTCAAAGTATGAAAAGTAGCTTGGCATCAATGCCTAAAACTTTTACTGAAATTAAATACGAAGATAAATCTAGAGGTGTGGCGACTTCTGGCTGGAGAGGACGGAGTTTTTCATTAGGAATAGCTGATTCAGTGACGGTTCTTGCAAATAACGCAGCAATGGCAGATGCTGCCGCCACAATGATTGCCAATTCAGTGAATTTAAAAGATCATCCCTTAATAAAGAAAAGTTACGCTCAAGATTTGAATGATAGTAGCGATTTATTTGGACAAATGGTTACAACAGAAGTTGGGAAATTAAGTGAAAAAGATATTATAAAAGCTATTAATAATGGTCACACTAAAGCAAAAACTTATTTGTGTAATAATTTAATTAATTCAGCTTTAATACAACTTTGCGATTATTTTTGTATTGTACAAAGGACGTCTCCTACTTTAAATATAATTAATAAGTCAAATTTAAAACAAATTTGTTTTGAATAAAAATTTTGAGTAATTAAATGAACTTAATTATAAGTTTTTTCAAAGATTTAACTAAAGATAATATAACTAACGGGTTTATAGCTTTTCTTTTCGCAGTAACTGGTCCAGTTGCAATTATGCTTTTGGTTGGAACTAAAACTGGATTATCTAATCAAGAATTATCCAGTTGGCTTTTTGGCGCCTTTGCTATCAATAGCATAATAAGTATTATTTTTTGTTTTTGGTTCAAACAACCACTAGTGTTTATGTGGAGTATTCCTGGTATTATATTAATAGGATCATCAATTGATAAATTTTCTTTCAATGAAATTATTGGAGCCTATATTGTCACAGGCTTTTTTCTAACGTTTCTTGGGTTTACTAATATCTTGGACTGGATAAATAAGAAAATTCCAATCGAAATAGTTATGGGTATGGTAGCTGCTATTTTTTTACAGTTCAGTCTAAATTGGCTATATTCCTTAAAGGAAAGCCCCCTTCTATCTGGTTCAATGACAATAACTTATTTTTTAATTTTTGCGATTCCATCAATAAGAAAATATATGCCACCATTACTCGGGTCATTAATTATAGGATTATTAGTTATTTTAAATTTTAATGAAGTGGATGTTATTAATAAATTAGATTTTACCCCAATAGTTCCAACTATATTTATTCCAGAATTTAATCTTAAAGCAAACATAGAAATTGTCATTCCATTAGCTATAACAGTTCTTTTTATTCAAAATGGGCAAGGATTAGCCATTTTAAAATCAGCTGGTTATAAAACTTTTATAAAACCATATACTGTTGCTTGCGGATTAGGATCAATTATCAACTCATTTTTTGGAACAGTATCAACTTGTTTAACGGGACCTGTTACTGGAATAATAGTATCTGAAGATACTCACCAAAAAGAAGCAAAAGTTTCAGATGCAAATGATCTAATTGGAAAACAGAGGACTAATCTCCTAATTGAAAAACATGGAAAAGATACTTTAATAGCGGGCATTAACGAGTATAAAAAAAATCAAACCATTCAAAGCCATTATACAAGTGGTATAATTTTTTCATTACTTTGCATATCTTTTGGAATTTTTTCTCCTTTTTTCACAGGATTTATTACTACTTGTCCACCTGCATTTATAGCTACTCTTGGAGGAATAGCTTTATTAGTTGTTTTAAAAAATACTTTTATATCTGCTTTTTCTGGAAGTTACTCACTTGGGGCTCTTATCTCTTTCTTAATTACAATGTCAGATTTAGTAATACTAAATATAGGGGCTCCATTTTGGGGGTTAATATGTGGAATAGCTATTTCGAAAGTATTTGAAAAAAAACTAATACTTAAAAAAATATAATTTTGACATTAATTTTGAAATGAAAGACTTATTGATTTGATGTTGAATTTGTTAAATATTATTTAATAATTAACTTATTAAGTAGATGTTGAATTTCTTAAATATTATTAATATTTAACTTGCTTTAACTTTTTCACTGTGATCAAGTTTTTTTGAAGTTTTAGGGGGAAATTACAAAAGATAAAACTGAAAGTTATTAATTCAGTTTTTTATTTTGAACAATCTTAAAATCATTTAAATAAATATTACAAATCAATACGTTTTGATTTTTTCGGAGGTATAAATGAAAATTAAAATTTTAAATAAAAGTAAAAAAATAGCAAAAACATCATTATTGCTTGCTTCATGTTTAATAGCTTCTTCTGCTTTTGCAAAAGATACTGTTAAAGTGGGAGTGGTTTCTTTCTTAACTGGACCTGCAGCGGGTGTGTTTGGAGTTCCAGCAAAACAAGGGGCTCAAATAGTTATTGATGCAATCAATAATGGAACTATGCCAGCACCCTATAACAAACAAGGATTTGCTGGGGCCAAAATGAATCCAGTATTCAGCGATGAATCTGGCGGTGGAACTAAACAAGTTGGTCTATTTAGAGATTTTGTTGAAAAACAAAAAGTAGATGCAATGATTGGATATATATCATCAGGTAATTGTATGGCTATTGGCCCAATCGCAGATGAATTAAAAATGTTAACTGTTTTTTCAACATGTGGAACACCAAGGTTATTTGAAGAAAAATTTAGATCTCATGTTTTTAGAACTCAAGCCAATGCTGTCGGAGATAGTTTAGCAGCTGCTAGGTACATAACAGATATGTACCCTAATGAAAAAAATTATACTGGAATAAATCAAAATTATGCTTGGGGTCAAGATTCATATAAATTTTTTGAATTAGGTATGCAACAAATGTCACCTAATAGTAAAGGATCGGACAAGCCTCAATTTCCAAAACTTTTCGTTGGTCAATATGGTACAGAAATTTCTGCACTATCATTAGACAAAGCTAAAGTTGTACATTCAAGTTTTTGGGATGGAGACATAGAAGCATTTACTCTTCAAGCTATGGTTAGAGGTTTCTTTCAAAAGAAAATTTTTGTTTCTTCAGTTGGAGGATCTGCTGTTGATGCATTAGACAAAAAATTTCCAGATGGAATTGTCATGGGAACAAGAGGTAAGGTTGGTCTTCTCGCAAGAAATGATAAAAATCCATTAAATGTTTGGTTTATCAAAGAGTATAAAAAAAGATTTAATGCTTTACCTTTAGGTCCTTCTTATCAGTATGCTAGATCTATATTGGCTTATAAATTTGCTATGGATAAAGCTATGGATAAAGCAGGAAGTTTCCCTTCACAAGACCAAGTTATTGCTGCTATGAAAAATATTAAATTCAAGTCTTTCACAGAAACAATTTCAATGGCAAGAGGAGACGGTCATCAAGCTGTTCATTCAGTTGGCTATGGTTTAACCAAATATGATAAAAAAGGTAAAACTCCCGGAGCAGAAAAAGTTAAAATGTATGGGCCAGAGTGTATCTATCCTCCAGCTGGGACTAAATCAGAAGCTTGGATAAATGCAGGAATGCCTGGAGCTAAATGTAATTAAACAAACAAATAAAAGGGATGTCTAAGTAAGCATCCCTTTTTTATATTTTTAATTTTGGAGCTACTTGATGCAATTTTGGGCAACAGTTTTATTAGATGGCTTAACTTATGCCTCTTATCTTTTTATAGTTAGTTTAGGGCTTACTATAATATTTGGTGTGATGAAAATTTTAAATGTGGCTCATGGGAACTTTTATGCTTGGGGTGCTTATACTTCTGCATTTGCAATAGGTTATATTTCAGACAATGATTATTCTGAAGCCCTTTATTTCCCAGCTATTCTTTTGTCAGCAATCATAGTAGGTTTGGTTTTAGGATACATAATAGAAAGATTTATTTTAAGAAAAATGTATGATCAAGACATACATCTAATAGTATTAGCAACTTTTGGTGTGTTTTTAATTTTTGAAGATTTAATAATCATAGTTTTTGGAGTTGATCCTTATTTACCTTATCAACCTGCTATGATGTTAGGTTGGGTTGATGTGGCTGGCCTCAATAGAGGAGTATACCAATTATCATTAATTTTACTAGCAAGCGTAGTTGCCTTTGTATGTTGGTTTGGATTGAAAAAAACAAAATGGGGAAAACTACTACAATCAGTTATTTACGATAGAGAAATCAGTGAGGCAATGGGAATTAATGTGACAGCTGTTTATGTTATCACATTTATTGGAGGAGCTATCTTGGGAGCTTTAGGGGGAGCATACGTAGCGCCAACAACATCAGTTTCACCTGGTTTTGCTATTGACTTAGTTGTACTAAGCTTTGCCGTTGTTGTCATCGGTGGCATGGGTTCAATACCAGGTGCTTTAATAGGATCGTTAATAGTAGGTATTCTAAGAGCATTTGCAGTTCATCAAGCTCCAATATTAGAGTTGTTTGTTGTTTTTGCTGTTATGGCTATTGTATTAATTATTCGTCCTGAAGGACTGTTTGCACCTCCTAAAGCAAGGAAAATATAATGTTTAAAGATATTTTTAAAGATACAAGCGTAAGAATCTTAATAACATTTATGGTTGTTTTATGTGTTTCAGCATCTCTAGTTTTACCTGAATGGATGCAAAATAATTTTTTGTATGGCTTATCTAGGGGTCTTGCAGTTCTTGGATTAATGCTTTTATGGCGAACTAATCTAATTTCCTTTGGTCATGCTCTTTATTATGGTTTTGGTGCATATGCTGTTGCTTTATCACAGAAGTATTTTGGTATTACAGATATTTTATTAAGATTTGCAATTGCAGTAATTGCAGCAGGAGTACTTGGATTTATGTTGGGTTTTATTCTAAAAAAATATAGAGAAATATTTTTTGCGATGCTTTCACTAGCTTTTTCTATGGTTCTATATGGTCTTCTAGCTAAAGCCGAATTTCTAGGCTCTACTGATGGGATGTCTATTTCACCATCAACACTTTTGGGGATGGAATTAACTAGAGAGTATCTTCTTTTCTTAATTGCATTTTTTGTAATCTGTACAGCCGTTTCAATACAAGCATATTTACGTTCAACACTTGGTCATTTAACTACCGCTATTAGTGACAACGAGATTAGAGTAGAGTATTTAGGTTTTTCAGTAGAAAAGGCTATACATATTAAGTACGTGATATCTGCATGTTTAGCTGGGGGTGCTGGAGGATTAATGGCAGCTAGCCTTGGACAAGTAGATCCAGATTCCATGGTGAATTGGAATGTTTCAGGTGAATTAGTTTTTATTACTATAATGTCAGGTTCAGGGAATATTTTAGCTCCTTTTATTGGAGCTATAGTGTTTGAATTTATTAGGACCTATGCATTTGAATGGGCTCCACAAGCTTGGCAAATGATAGTTGGTGGAACATTATTAGCAATTATTTTCTTTTTTCCAGGCGGTATATGGTCAGTTTTAGAAAAAATATTTAATCAGGGAAAGAAAAAAAATGTCAAGTAACATAGTTTTAGAAGTTTCAGATTTAAATAAATCTTTCTCAGGAATTACAGCAGCTCATAATTTAAATGTCTCCATAAAAAAAGGAGAAATTGTTGGTATTATAGGTGCAAATGGAGCTGGCAAAACTGTTTTTGTTAATATGATTACTGGTTACTTAAAGCCAACAAGTGGCAAAATTGAATTTTTAGGTTCCGATATAACTGGAATAGAGCCTAGAGACGCTACTCATATTGGTTTATGCAGATCATTTCAAATTAGCCAAGTTTTCATGACCATGACAGTAAAAGAAAATCTTATGATAGCAATGTCATTAGCAAAAAAAAGTGGTAATCAGTTATTAAAACCATTTCAAGATGAAGTAATTTCTAATGAATGCGATAAAATACTAGATCTATATAAAATTAAAGACCAAAAGGATTTAACTGTTAGCACTTTATCTCAAGGAATTAGAAAATTATTAGACATTTCTATGGCTGTGGTAGGTAATCCAAAAGTTATATTATTAGATGAACCTACATCCGGAGTGTCAGTTGAAGAAAAATTTGGTATAATGGACATTGTTATTTCTGCTTTAAAACAGACAGGCACATCTGTGTTATTTGTTGAGCATGATATGGAAATTGTTGAACGTTACGTTGATAGGGTTATTGCATTCTATCAAGGTGAAATTATATGTGATGCTCCACCTAAAGAAGCGCTGTCTAATGAAAAAGTAATAGAATATGTCTTAGGGCATTAAACTAAAATCTGCTGGGGTTTTAACAATGTTAAAAATAAATAAATTAAATGTAGATATTGGATTAATCCAAATACTTAAAAATGTTTCGCTCGATCTTGAAAAAGGTCAGATGGTTGGACTTATAGGTAGGAATGGTGCAGGAAAAACGACCTTATTAAGAGCTATAATGGGTATTTTAAAAACAAAATCAGGTGAATTAATTTTTGAAGAAAATGATCTCATTAAATTGCCTGCACAAAAAAGAGCATACTTATCAATTGGCTATATGCCGGAAGATAGAAAACTTATTCCTTCAATGACTGCTGAAGAAAATATTCTAACCCCCGCTTGGGCTACTGGTATAAAAGACTGGGAATCAAGACTAAAATGGATATATAAAATAATCCCTGAAGCGCTAGAGTTAAAAGATAGACCATCTACCAGTCTGTCAGGTGGACAACAAAAACTGATCGCCTTATCAAGAGCTTTAATGGTAGGAAGCAAACTTTTACTTTTAGATGAACCATCTGAAGGTATAGCTCCTGCCTTAACTAAAAGAATTATTGATATTTTAAATAATTTAAAAAAAGAAGGTGTTACTACTCTAATTGCTGAAAGTAATGCAGGACATTACAAAGGTATGCTAGAAAAATCATTTATTATTGAACGTGGAGAAATTAAGTAAATTTTAATTTTCTTTTTATAATACAATTGAGTTTAATGGAGTGTGTTTGAGTGAAACCTGCTAAATTTGATTATTTAAACCCTAAAATATTTAATGAAGTGCTAAAATCTCAACAGATTGATGATGTTAAATTAATAGTAAGTGAACAAAACATATCCTCTGCTAAAAATAAAGAAGTTATACACCAAGATAACCAAGTTTTAGATTGTACAGTAATAGAAACTAGTTACGAAACGCTTGGGAAGAAACCTTTAGCTATTCTAGTTTTTAGAGAAAAAAATATTTTCAATAAAAAAAATATAATTAATTCTTCTTATAAAATTTTTGAAAAATTTCAAATAGTAGAGAACAATTTTAGAACCGTATTTGAGAAAATTTGTACTATAAACTTAAAAATATACCTTGCTAAAAAATACTTTTATTTTACTATTTATAATTAATTAACATGATAAGAATTTTTGATGGCTTTTTATAAATCTGATACAAAAATTAAAATACAATTTACTTTAAATGGTAAATATATAAATGCTGAAACTGATACCAGAACATTATTAAGTGACTTTCTTAGACATTCATTAGGAGAGACAGGAACACACGTTGGCTGTGAACATGGTATTTGTGGAGCATGTACAGTAATGTTAAATAATGATCCAATAAGGTCATGTCTTATGTTTGCCTCTCAATTAAATAATCATGAAATAACTACTATTGAAGGAATTGCTAATGATACTGGTCTTGATGATTTAAGAATTGCTTTTAAAAAACATCATGCTTTACAATGTGGGTTTTGTACTTCAGGGTTTCTAATAACTATTGCTTCATTCCTCAAAACCAATCCAGAAAACATAGATGAAACTAGTATTAGAGAAATATTGAGTGGGAATATATGTAGATGTACAGGATATGTAGGCATAGTTAATGCTGTAAAAGAAGTAATTGAAGATAGGAATAGGAATAGAAATAATAATGACAAGGATCAAGTGAATGCTTGATCTTGGATCATCTATATTATCTTCAACAGAGAGAATTCCTAATTCTTTAGCAATAAGAGATAAAAACACAAAACTTTCATATTTTGAATGGTTTCAAAAAATTGATGCTTTATCTGGATCCTTTAAATCTTTAGGTTTAAGAAAAGGTGACAAAATAATTACACTCCTCCAAAATAATATCGAGGCCGCAACAATTCATTGGTCGTGTCAAATGAATGGGCTAATTATAACTCCATTAAACTGGAGAATGACGTCTAACGAGATTGATTTTTGTATTTCTAATTCAGAAGCTAAATGTGTTATATATCAACAAGAAAGCTTAGTTGCAGTTAAAAATACGACTAAATCAAACAAATTAATCAATATTTTTGTTGGAAAAAATTTTAAAGAAATTAATAATTTAAGTAATTTAATAAAAGATGGAAATAAAGGAAACTCTCCTGAAGCAAAAAGTGATGATTACTCAATTATATTGTATACTTCAGGAACTACAGGAAAACCAAAAGGAGTTCCAAGAACTCATTCTGCAGAGAGAGCAGCCGGAGTGGCCCATATTGCTCAAAATTTATATCAACAAGGTGAAATTACTCTTGGTGTTATGCCATTATATCATACTATGGGAATTAGATCATTAATCTCAATGACGTTAATAAATGGAACATTTATAGCCCAACCTAAATTTTCTTCTAATGACGCCATAGATTTTATTGAAAAATTTAAAATAACTAGTTTATATTTAGTACCTACACTTTATCATGAATTAATTGAGAGTAATCATTTCACAAGTAAAAAAGTTTTTACATGCAAAAAACTTGGTTTTGCTGGTGCACCTATGAATGACGGTCTTATTCAAAAAGTAATGAATGGATTTAATCCAAGCCAACTTGTTAATCATTATGGTTCATCTGAGGTGTATACTTTTACAGTTGATCAAAATGCAAATATTAAACCTGGATCAGCTGGAAAAGCTGGTATTAATCAACGCATTCGTGTCGTTGAAATTGGATCAAATAACCATCAAAACATTAATGATCCTAATATTGAAGGAGAAATCATAGCTGATTTAAATTCAGATGAAGCTTTTTCTGGTTATTGGAAAAGACCTGATGCAGACAGAAAATCTATCATAAACAATTGGTATTTTACAAATGATATAGGATATTTAGATCAAGATGGAGATCTTTTTGTAACTGGCAGAGTGGATGACATGATAATAACAGGCGGTGAAAATGTCTCTCCAATTGAGATAGAAAATATATTATCATTAAATAAAAATGTACTTGAAGTGGTTGTTATTGGATTGCCTGATAAAAAATGGGGTCAAAAAATTTGTGGTTTTATAAAACGTATTGGAAATCTTAATCATAATGATTTGGACAATCATTGCATAGATTTAGGATTGGTTAATTTTAAGAAACCTAAAGAGTATTTTTTTATTAAAGACATACCTAAATCACCCACAGGAAAAATATTAAGAAGAAAAATAATAGCAGGTGAGTATGAACTCGAATAACTAATTAAAAAATAAAAAAGGAATAATAAATGTTAAAACAAAAGCCACATATTGAATTTACAAAAATTTCTTCAAGTCAAGATTGGCATACCCCTAATGGTTATCCTTCAGGAATAGAACAAAGAATTCTAGCATCTGATATTGATGAAAAAAATAAAACAGGAAGTAGATCTAGATTACTTAGGTTTCAACCAGGAGTTTTTACAACTGCTCAATTTATTCATGATCATTGGGAAGAAGTATATCTTGTTTCAGGCGATTTAATTGTAGGAAATGATAAAGAAGGAAATGGAGGAGAAAAATTTGAAGGCTCAACATATGCATGCAGGCCTCCAGGCGTTTATCATGGACCTTTCAAATCTGAGACTGGATGTGTTTTATTTGAGTTACATTTTTATAAAAATGACTCACAATATTAATTCTTTTAAGAGGAAGCTTTAATGATTAAAACAGGTGATCAACATTTAGATCAGCTCAGAGATGGAAGAGTTGTTTATATTGGAGATGAAAAAGTAGACGATGTTACTAAACACCCTGCCTTTGAAAGAGCCGCCAAAACCGTTGCTAGACTTTATGATATAAAACATCAAGAAATTTATAAAGAGAGCCTTACATATGAAGAAAATGGAGAAACTTTTTCAACTTGGTTTTTACAAGCAAAAAGTAGAGATGACTTAAGGAAAAGATCAAAAGCTCATAAAATTATTGCTGATCAAACTTGTGGTATGATGGGAAGGTCAATGGATCATGTTGCTAGTTTTGTAACAGGCATGTCAACTAGCCCAGATATATTTGATAGTGGGAAATATAAATTTAAAAACAATTTGTTAAATTATTACGATTTTATTAAAAAGAACGATACTTTTGCTTCTTATGCTGTCGTTCCACCACAGGCAGCAAGGAACCCTGAATTTTATCAAAAGCAAAACTTACCTATACCTACATTATCTGTAGTTGACGAAAATGAAAAAGGTGTTGTTATTTCAGGTATGAAAATGCTGGCTACTAGTGCAGTTTTTGCAAATGAAATTTGGATTGGAAACTTAGTTCCACTAGCTCCCGATCAAATAAAACAAGCTATAACATGTGCTATCCCATGTAATGTTAAAGGCCTTTCTTTATGGATGCGTCAACCTCTATCTACTCATTATGATAATCAGTTTGACTCCCCATTATCATGGGATATGGATGAAACAGATGTTCTAGTTATGTGTGAAAGAGTTCTTGTTCCGTGGGAAAGAATATTTGTAATGGACGATCCAATATTAGCTAGAGAAATTTATATAAAAACACCAGCCCATTGCTATGGAAATCATCAAGCAAATGTAAGATACTGGTCTAAAATGGAACTAATAACTGGTCTTTGTAATAAAGTAGCGCATGCAACTGGTGCTAATGAAATTCCTGCAGTAAGAGAAACTCTTGGAAAAATGTCTTCTTTAGAAGCTAATCTTTCTGGAATGATATACGGCCAAATAGAAGCTGCTGAAAGTTGGCCCGAAAATCATATGACTTTTAACCGTAGAATAATGTATGCAGCACTTAACTGGTGCACAGAAAATTACACTTCAATTATTGATGAACTTAGAACACTTTGTGGTGGTGGTGTTTTTCAAATGCCAGCAAGTATAAATGTTATTAAAAATAAAAAATTAAAAAAGGACTTTGAAACTTATTTTCAAACTCCTCAGATGGATGCAATCGCTAGAATGAAACTCTTCAAACTAGCATGGGATGTAGTAGGATCTGAATTTGCAGGAAGACAACAACAGTACGAAAAGTTTTATGCAGGAGCTTCATTTATTATAAAAAATCATAGCTTTAGAGAAACACCGTGGCAATATTTCGATGATGTTGTTGATAAAGTAATGGATCGTTATGACGTTCCAGAAGAAAAATAAAAATAGTTTCATTTTTAAACTGAATAGGAGAAATAATTGTCTGAAAATATCAATCAATTTGACGGATTTAGAGTTGAAATAAAATCTGATAAAAAAAGAGGAGATATAATATTATCCAGAGCTCCTTTAAACGTAATTAAGTATTCACAACGAATACAAATGGCTGAAGCCTTTAAGGAGTTAGACAATAATAATGATGTAAGAGTTATAGTTTTAAAAGCGGATGGTAAAAATTTTTCATCTGGGGGTAACATTGAAGGTTTTATGCAAGAAACACCAGAAACTTTAACTATGTTAGCTCAAAATGTCATGACTCCAGAAAAAATTAGAAAACCAGTAATCGCTGCTATACAGGGTTATTGTTTTGGAGTTGGCCTAGAGTTTGCCCTAGCTTGTGATTTTAGAATAGTTACTAAAAATGCTCAACTATCTTTGCCTGAAATGAAGATAGGTATGATACCAGGATCTGGAGGATCTGTTAGATTAGCTAGAATGATAGGACTTTCAAGAGTTAAAGATATGATTATGAGAGGAAAACGAATTTCAGGCGAACAAGCTTTTACATGGGGGATAGCTGCAGAAATTGTAGATAATGATCAACTCGAGAGTATGACAGAAATATTAGTCAGTGAATTATGTTCAGTTTCACCTTTAGCACAAAGAGCTGTTAAAACTGTTTTAAATACTTCTCAAGATGCTCCTCTTCATGTGGCAATTGAATTAGAAGGTGAAACGTATGGAAGACTTAGAAGTTCTAATGATTTCAAAGAAGGCGTCCAAAGTTTTGTTGAAAAAAGAAAGCCAAATTATACTGGTAGTTGAGAATTATTTAATTTTATAAATGGGTAAAATGCTTAATAAAAATATAACGAATTGTGGAATTGGGATGGAAGTGGAGAGATCGGAAGATAATTCTCTACTGTGTGGAAAAGGGAAGTACGGAGATGACTTAGGTTTTCCTCCAGGTACATTACATATTGCTGTTTTGAGATCGTCTCATGCTTCTGGAAGAATATTGGATATAGATACATCTGATGCCCTTTTAATACAAGGCGTTCATGCAATAATAGATGGGAAAATGTTTGCAGAATTATCCAAACCTTTATTATCTGTTCTGAGAATTAATATTGAAGTATGGCCATGCGCAGTGGATTATGTTCGATATGTTGGAGAACCTATAGCATTAGTTCTCGCGCAAAATAGATATATTGCAGAGGATGCTATTGAAACCATTAGGGTAACTTACGATAAATATGAACCAATAATTGACACCGTTAAAGCAACGTTTGCAAATGCCCCAAAGGTCCATGTTCAACTTGATAATAACGTTGTCAGTGATAGAAATTTTAGCTATGGGGATCCTAAAAAAGCATTTGATGATGCAGATAAAATAATTGATTTAAAAATTGAATTTCCAAGAAATAGCTGTACACCTCTTGAAGGTTTTGTAGTTCAAAGCGATTATAACAAATATGATTTAACTTATACTGTAAAATCTAACTTCCAAGGACCTTTCAGCCTTCATTCTGTTATTGCAAGGTCTTTAGGTGTCAATGAAAGTCGATTGAGATTAATATCTAATCAGGATTCTGGAGGTAGCTTTGGAATCAAACAAGCTATACTCCCAATGATTATATTAACTTGTTTAGCCTCTCGTATTTCTGGCAAAAATATTATGTGGACTGAAGATAGATTGGAACATTTAACAGCAGCCTCATCTGCTACTAATAGAGTAACGAATATTAAAGCAGCTGTTAAAAAAAATGGAAAAATTCTGGCCTTGGATTATGACCAAATTGACGATGTAGGCGCTTATCTTAGAGCTCCAGAACCTGCATCATTATATAGAATGCACGGCAATTTATCAGGTGCCTACTTAATTGAAAATATTTTTTGCAGAAATAGAGTAGTTTTAACTAATAAAACTCCTACTGGATTAAACAGAGGCTTTGGAGGCCCTCAGCATTATTTTGCTCTAGAGCGTTTAATTCATAATATTGCAAACAATTTAAAACTAAATCGTCTGGATGTCATAAATATAAATTTAGTAAATAATAAAGATTTTCCCTATCAATCAGCTTCTGGAGCTTTATTAGACTCAGGACAGTATAAAAAGCTAGTAGACAAGGTAGTAACTTCAGATGCTTTTGCTGAAATACAAATTCGAAAAAAAGAAGCTTTAAAAGCAGGAAAATTATATGGAATTGGTTACGCTGCTATAGTGGAGCCTTCTATTTCAAATATGGGTTATATAACAACTGCCCTTCCTTACGGTGAAAGAGAAAAAACAGGCCATAAAGGAGGTGCTATTGCGAGTGCTACTGTTTCAATTGGACCTACAGGAGGGGTTTATGTGACATGCGACAGTGTTCCTCAAGGGCAAGGGCATAAAACAGTTCTTGCACAAATTGTAGCTGAAATATTTGGCTTAAGTTTTGAAAAAGTTATAGTAAATGCAGAATTGGACACACAAAAGGATAGCTGGTCTATTGCCGCAGGAAACTACTCAAGCCGTTTCGCCGGTGCAGTTGCTGGAACCACTTCTTTAGCAGCAGAAAAACTAAAAATAAGATTGATTAAAATAGCAGCAACAAAATTAAATTGTAAAATAGAAAATGTAATTTTTAAAAATAATTTAATATTAGACAAAAATAATCTAGATAATAATATTTCTTTTAATAGACTAGCTGGAGCTTCACATTGGTCTCCTGGAGAACTTCCTGAGCACTCTGAATATGGTTTAAAAGAAGTTGTTCATTGGTCACCTCCACAATTATCTCCTCCAAATAAAAAAGATCAAATTAATGGATCACTTGCATATGGCTTTGTATTTGATGTTTGTGGATTAGAAATTAATCCTAAAACTGGAAAAACTAGAGTTGATAGATATATCACTGGTCATGATGCAGGAAAAATTCTCAACCCTTTATTAGCAAATGGACAAATTTATGGAGCTTTTGCCCATGGAGTTGGTTCTGCTCTTTTTGAAGAATTCAAATATGATGATGATGGATCTTTTTTATCAGGTACTTTTGCTGACTATCTACTTCCATCAAGTTATGAAATAATTACTCCAACTATAATTCATATAGAAACACCTAGTCCCTTTACTCCTTTAGGATCCAAGGGTTTAGGTGAAGGTAATTGTATGTCTACACCAGTAGCTATTGCAAACGCAGCATGTGATGCTCTTAAAGTTGACAATGTAAAATTACCTTTAACTCATTCAAAAGTTCATTCATATTTAGTATCAAATAAAAAAGAAGAAAAGAGAAAAAATCCTAGTATTTCAATTAAAAATTTAAATATTAATGAAAATAATCCAATTAATGGAATAGGACACACCACTATCAATCTAAACCCAGATAATACATGGGAAATATTATTAAAACCAGAAACGTTATCAAAAATATTACCAGGATGCGAAAGATTAGTAGTACAAGAAAATAATTTATATGTAGGAAAAATAAAAATTGGCTTTGGACCAATTAGAGGAAAATATGAATTTTCAGTACAATTAAGTGATCTTATTAAACCTAGTGAAATTACCTTATCTGGAAAAGCAAGTGGAGCTTTAGGAAGTGCTTTTGGTAAAGGGAATATAAGACTGTTACCAAATAAATCTGAAGGCACTGATTTAACATATAGCTACCAAGTACAAATTTCTGGAAAAATTGCTGCCGTTGGAGGTCGGTTTTTAAACACTGCGTCTAAAATTATTATAAAACAATTTTTTGAAGCCTTAGCTAAAGAAACATCCCCACATAAAAAAAAATTTAATATTTTATTTTATTTTTTTAAACTTTTTGGAAAAACAAAATGAAACCAGCCTCTTTTGATTTACTTCAACCTATTAATTGGAAACAAGCCCTTGATGGAATGAAAGAGTTTGAAGAAGATGCTCAAATTCTAGCTGGCGGACAATCTTTAGTTGCAATGCTAAATATGCGTATTGCTAAACCAAAAGTTTTAATTGATATCAATACAATCAAAGAAGAAAACACTATAATAAACTCTAAAGATACTATAGAGATCAGTGCCTTGTATAGGCAACTTGAACTTGAAAAAAGGAAAGAAACAAAAAATGATCTTCCTTTAATTTATGAAGCATTACCATATATAGGTCACCAACAACATCGTGCAAGAGGTACTATTGTTGGCTCATTATGTCATGCTGATCCAAGCTCAGAGCTCCCTTTATGTTTCATAGCTCTTAAAGGTATTTTGAAATTAAATAGTTATAAGAATGAAAGATTAGTTAAAGCTGAAGATTTCTTTTTAGGTCCACTTTTAACCTCTCGAAAACAAAATGAAATTGTTACCTCAGTTGTAATACCAAAAGCAAAAAAAAGTACTGGATATGCTTTTAATGAAATATCAGAAAAATATGGTGATTTTGCTTTAGCTTCATTTGCTGTGATAGCCGAAGAAAAAAAAATTAGATTAGTTGTTGGTGGTGTTTGTGAAATACCGACTGCTATAGAATGGTCAACACATGATTTAAAAGAATTAAAAGACTTACTTAATGATTTTGCTTGGAATTTAGAAACAATATCTGATCAATACACATCTGCCAGATATAAGAGAGACTTGATAAGACATACAGGTTTGAATACTATAAAATCGGCAATAGATAGAATAATATTAAATTAGCGTTTTATCTAAATTTATATTTAAGAAGAGGTCGTTATGTTAAAACAACCATTGATAGAACAAGAAAATGCGGCGTCCTATTTTATAGATAGACATTTAAAATCACCAATTGAAAGTAAAGTAGCATTTGTAGAAGCCTTCCCCAATGGCAAAAATATTACTTATAAAGAACTATCTATACAAACTAACAAAATGGTTAATTTATTAAGTAGGAATAATATTAAAAGAGAACAAAGAGTATTAATGTTAGTTCTTGATCAAATTGAATTTCCTATAATTTTTTGGGGATGCCTTAAAGCAGGAGTTATACCTGTCCCTGTTAATACTCTACTTTCCAAAGAAATTATTGAATCTATAATTAAAGATAGCAAAGCTGAAACGATTTTTATCTCTAAAGAAATTGAAAGCTTAGTAATTGAATCAACAAATATAGTTAATGATCTAGAAAATATTTTTATCATTGACGATCAAAATGAAAATAAAATATTTAAAAATTTTAAAAAAGAATTATCTATTAGTGTTGAAAGAGAGGCTGTTAAAGTTTCTAAAGATGAAACTGCATTTTGGTTATATTCATCAGGATCAACTGGTGAACCTAAAGGCGTTATTCATGTTCATGGTAGCTTATTAAAAACTTTTGAAACCTATGCTACACATGTTTTAGGTATCAAAGAAAATGATATTGTTTTTTCTGTAGCTAAACTTTTCTTTGCTTACGGTTTAGGTAATGCAATGACATTTCCTATGGGAATTGGCGCTACTTCGGCTCTATTTCCAAATAGGCCTACACCAGCAACTGTTCAAGAAGTTATAAAACTAGTTAAACCAAGCATATTATTTGCTGTGCCAACCATTTATGCAGCAATATTAGCAAATCTAAAAAAAGAAAAGAATATAGAATTTAATAACTTAAGAAGATGTGTATCAGCAGGAGAAGCTCTCCCTTTTCAAATAGGTGATGATTGGAAAAAAATAACTGGTGTTGATATTTTAGATGGTGTTGGATCAACGGAAATGCTTCATATTTTTTTATCAAACAATCCAGATGATATTATTTATGGCACTTCAGGTAGTGCAGTTCCGGGCTATGATTTAAGGTTAGTTAATGAAAATAACGAAGAAGTATTAGTTGGTGAAATTGGGGAGTTACTTGTAAAAGGTGAATCTGCTGCTAGTGGATATTGGAATAAACTTTCTAAATCAAGGCAAACTTTTGAAGGAGAGTGGACAAGAACTGGTGATAAATACGAAAAAATAAAACATGGCAAATATATTTATAGTGGCAGAACTGACGATATGTTTAAAGTTAGTGGAATTTGGATTTCACCTTTTGAAGTTGAACAAGCACTTGTATCTCATGAAATTGTTCTGGAGGCTGCAGTAGTAGCTAAACATGATGAAGAAGGATTAGATAAACCATGTGCATTTGTTATTTTAAATGAGAATGTAACTCATGATGGAGCAGAAGATATTTTAAAAAATCATGTTAAAAATAAAGTAGGAAAATGGAAATATCCAAGATGGATCAATTTTGTCACCGAACTTCCCAAAACAGCAACTGGGAAAGTACAAAGATTTAAACTACGTTAAAGAAAATGAAAAATAAAATAAAACTTTTTTATTTGCCTATAGAAAATAAATCAATAGAAATTCAAACTATTGGAGATTTCTCAGATAAAACGCCCGTTTTAGTCTTGTTACATGAAGGGCTTGGATCTATTTCTATGTGGAAAGAAATACCTAAGTTAATTCATGAAAAAACAAATTTAAATATTTTAACATATTCTAGGTTTGGGTATGGAAAATCTTCTAAGACTAGTTTACCAAGACCATTGAATTATATGACTATAGAAGCAGAAAAATATTTACCAATAATTTTAAAAAAACTATCTATTACAAAATATTTTTTAATTGGTCATAGCGATGGCGCTACAATTGCAGCGCTCGGTTCTTTAAAACCTATGAACAATAATTTATTAGGTGCAGCTTTAATAGCTCCTCATTTCTTTGTTGAAGAAGATAGTATTATAGCTATAAAAAACACTACTCATCAATATAAAAAAGGGACACTAAGAACTAAATTAAAGAAATATCATAATAACGTTGATAATGCATTTTTGGGGTGGAGTGACGTTTGGTTAAATAAAGATTTTAGTCATTGGGATATAACAAACCTTTTATCAAAAATAAAAATTCCTATTATTGGAATTCAAGGTCTAAATGATCCATATGGAACAATAGCTCAGTTAGATATTTTAGAAAAAAAACTAACCGTCCCTTTTACAAAGATAACTATAGAAAATTGTGGTCATAACCCATTTCATGAACATCTTGATACTACATTGGAATATATTAACAAATTTATTACAAAAAATTTATAAATTGTGCTTGATGAAACTAATGAATTTTTCTATTAATTAACAATAAATAATTGGGGATCTTATGCAAAAAAATATAGACTTTGAAACCAATCCTTCTATCTATAAACATTGGGAATTAAAAGTTCAAAATAATATAGCCTATTTGATAATGAAAGTTGATGAAGACGAAGGTTTTTTTGATGGGTATAAATTAAAACTGAATAGCTACGATATTGGTGTTGATATAGAGCTTGCTGACGCTGTTCAAAGATTAAGATTTGAAAACCCTAACGTTACTTCTGTAATTATTAAATCTGGTAACGATAAAGCATTTTGTGCAGGTGCAAATATTAAAATGTTAGCATCGTCAAACCACGCTCATAAAGTTAATTTTTGTAAGTTTACTAATGAAACAAGAAATTTTTTAGAGAAATCACAAATTGAGTCTAATCAATTTTATATTTGTTTAATAGAAGGTGTCTGTGCTGGAGGAGGTTACGAGTTAGCTTTAGCCTGTGATCATATTATATTGACAGATGATGGTTCATCTAGCGTTTCTTTACCTGAAGTGCCTCTCTTAGCAGTTCTACCTGGTACAGGCGGTTTAACTAGACTTACTGATAAAAGAAAAATAAGACGAGATTTAGCTGATGTTTTTTGTACAATGGTAGAAGGTGTGCGCGCAAAAAAAGCGAAGGAATGGCGTCTAGTTGATTCAATAATAAAAAAATCTTCACTTAATGAAGAACTAGATATTTTAATTAAAACAAAATCAATTAAAAAACTTCATACAAATACCTTGAATGGAGTTATCTTAAATAAGATTCAAAAAAACAAAGTTAATAATGATGTAATTAAATACTCTTCTGTTAACATAGAAATAGATAGAGTAAAAAAAGTTGCAACAATATCTATTTTAGCCCCGAACACTCCACCCCCAAAAGAAGTTGAAGAAATATATTCACAAGGTGATCAATTCTGGTTATTAAAATGTGCCCGTGAATTAGACGATGCAATTCTTTATTTAAGATTCAATGAATTAGAGATTGGAATTATTTTATTCAAAACTATTGGTAAAATTTCGAATGTTTTAAGTTATGATAAATTATTTGATACTCATAAGAATAATTGGTTAATTAAAGAAATCTCATTCTATTGGACAAGGATTTTTAAAAGAATTGATCTTACTTCTAGAACTCTAACTACATTAATAGAACCAGGTTCATGCTATGCAGGTTTTCTAGCTGAATTAATTTTCTGTGCTGATAGAAGTTATATGGCTGAAGGAGCATTTGAAGATTTTAACGATCAAGAAGCAGTGATTATTTTATCAAATACTAATTTTGGAAATTTTGTAATGTCTAATGACATGACAAGATTAAATACTCGTTTCATTGGACTTCCTGAAAACCTTGTTCTTACTGAACAAAGTTTAAACAAAAACCTTTTAGCCAAAGAAGCATTTGAATTAGGTTTAATCACTTTCATATTTGATGATATTGATTGGGATGATGAAATAAGATTGTTCCTTGAAGAAAGGTCAAGTTTTTCACCTGATTCAATGGTTGGTTTAGAGGCTAACTTAAGATTTCCTGGGCAAGAAACAATGGAGACAAAAATTTTTGGAAGATTATCTGCATGGCAAAATTGGATATTTCAAAGACCTAGCGCTGTTGGAGAAAATGGCGCACTAAAAAAATATGGTACTGGAAACAAAGGTCAGTATACTAACGAAAGAACATAAGTGAGGTTAAAATAATGAATAGTACTCAAGTAGAATATGACACTCTAATTCCTAATAATGTGAATTTATCTTCAGATAAAAAAGTTCTTAAAGCTCTAGAGAAATGGCATCCTGGTTATATTGACTGGTGGAAAGATCTTGGACCTGTTGGATTTCAAGATATGCTTGTTTATTTAAGAACTGCAATAAATGTGGATAAGGATGGATGGGCTACTTTTGATTATGTTAAAATGCCTGATTATAGGTGGGGTATTTTATTAGCTCCTAAAAAAGAAGGCCGAACTATTTCTTTTGGCGATCATAAAGGAGAACCTGTATGGCAAGAAGTTCCAGGTGAATATAGATCTATGCTAAAAAGGTTAATTGTTATTCAAGGTGACACAGAACCAGCGTCAATTGAACAGCAAAGATTTCTAGGAAGTACTGCTCCGTCTTTATATGATATGAGGAATTTATTCCAAGTAAATGTAGAAGAAGGAAGACATTTATGGGCCATGGTTTACCTTTTGCAAAAATACTTTGGTTCTGATGGAAGAGAAGAAGCCAATCAATTATTAAAACGTCAATCAGGATCTGAAGATGCTCCTAGAATGTTAGGAGCTTTTAATGAATCTACTCCCGATTGGCTTTCTTTTTTTATGTTCACTGCTTTTACGGATAGAGATGGTAAAATGCAATTAGAAGCTTTAGCTCAATCTGGGTTTGATCCCCTTTCTCGTACATGTAGGTTTATGCTTACAGAAGAAGCTCATCATATGTTCGTTGGTGAGAACGGAGTAAGAAGAGTTATTAAAAAAACATGTGAAATGATGATTAAAGCTGGAATAACAGATCCATATGACATTAATAAAATTAGAGAGTTAGGTGTAATTGATTTACCAACAATTCAGAAAAAAATTAACCTTCATTATTCATTATCACTTGATTTGTTTGGTTCAGAAATTTCAACTAATGCAGCCAATACTTATACAGCTGGTGTAAAAGGTAGATTTTGGGAAACTAAAATCAAAGATGATCATATTCTTAAAAATGATACATACCCCATATTAGAATTTGTAGATGGGAAAATTTTAAAAAAACAAGCATCAGCACTATTGTCTCTTAATATGAGACTTCGTGATGACTATACAAAAGATACGGCAGTAAGTATTAAAAGATGGAATAGAACTATTGAAGATCTAAAAATTAATTTTGAAATGAAATTACCTTTTGAAGGTTTTAATAGAAAAATTGGTACTTTTATGAATGCTAATATTTCACCATTAGGTGAAGTTTTGACTGACGAGACATGGAATAAAGAAATGAATAATTTTTTACCTTCAAATGATGATAATGTATTTATTGTATCTCTGATGAAACCTGTCTCAGAACCTGGAAAATATGCTGATTGGATATCGGCTCCTGATTTGGGCATTGATAATAAACCTGGAGATTTTGAGTATGTTAAAATTGATGATGCATAAAATAATAATTTTTTAAATAAACTAAAATTTAATAAAATATTATTTTATATTCCAGATTGTTTAAGAGCCTCCTTTAAATTATTAAGCTCAGTAACATTGAGCTTCATTAAAGGAGGTCTAACAATCGCTCTTTCCATTTTTCCCATTAACACTAGAACTTCTTTCATGCGATTATGCATATCTAAAAAAGGTGGTGTATAGAACGCTTGAGCTAAAGGAAAAATTTTATCATTTATTTCTTGAGCAGCACTTAAATCTTTGTTTTTAACAGCCTTAAATAAAGAAACTTGTAAATTAGCTATTACACTTCCTGCACCAGACAAAAGTCCGTTTGCTCCCATTACTAAAGAAGACATTAACCAAGAACTATGCGTGGTAAGAACATTTACTGGATTTTTAAGATTTTGAAATGTTTTTATATGTTTTTCATGAAGCATTGGATCATTAGACCAATCTTTAATTGCCTTGATAGTAGGAACAGTTTCAAATAATTTTAATAATGTTTCAAATGGATAACTAAGGTTTCCTGACGAAGGATAATTAAAACAAATCAAAGGTAAATCTGTAACATCCGCAATTCTTTTAAAGTGCTCCAAAGCCATTTCAGGTCGAAGATGTCCACCCATAGACATACTTTGAGGCGGAAAACATAATAAAGCAGAGGCACCACTTTCTGCTGACATCTTAGCAATTTTAGCAGCCTCGATACTACCATCAGCATATACACCATTAATTATATGAGTAATATCACCAACTTCTTCTAAAGAAAAATTAAGAATTCTTTTCTGCTCTTCAAAGCTACAAGCATGCACTTCGGATGAGTGTCCATTAATTGTAATTGCAGAAATACCATCTATTGAAGCGCATTGTTTAATATGATTTCTACTAGATTGTTCATCTATTTCAAATTCATTATCAAATGCCAATAATGTTGCTGGGATAACTCCCTCAAGCTTAATTTTATTTTTTAAAGACATTAAAGCACCTCATATAAAAAATTATTTAATTATTTAACAAATTCATTATATATTTATTATAATATATATATAAGATACATAAAACTTTATTTAAAACAAAAATAAATATTAAGAGTATTGAACCATGAAAATTATTAACAGGCCTTCCGACATTGAAAATTTTATTAATAAACCATTGACGCCGAGCGAATGGTATCACGTTACTCAAGAAAAAATTAATAACTTTGCAAATGCCACCTCTGATCATCAATGGATACATGTAGACGAAGAAAGAGCAAAAAAAGAAATGCCTGAAGGCAAGACAATTGCTCATGGATATTTTATGGTATCTTTACTCCCCACACTAACAGCTCAAAATGCTCAAATTAATAATACTTCAAGAACTTTAAATTATGGTTCTGACAAAGTGAGGTTTATTAATATGGTCAAGGTAGATTCGTTTGTTAGAATAAATCGAACTATTTTGTCTTGTGATAAAATGAAAAATGGTGGCTTTCGAGTTGTTAATAAATGTGAATTGGAAATCCAAGGTGAGAGTAAACCTGGTTTTATAGCAGAAACTATTTCTTTAGTTTTCCCATAAATTTTAATTTTAATAAAAAGGTACAATCATGAAAGCAATAGTTTGTAATAATTTTGGCCCCATAAAAGACATTCAATATAAAGATGTTGAAGATCCTAAAATAGAAGATAATAGTATTATTATAGATGTTAAATCTATAGGAGTTAATTTTCCAGATGGCTTATTAGTTCAAGGAAAATATCAACTAAAGCCCGAAACTCCTTTTACTCCTGGAATGGAAGTTGCTGGTCAAGTTATTGAGATCGGTTCTAATGTTTCCAAATTTAAAATTGGAGATAGAGTTGTTGGTCAGTCTCAATTAGGAGGCTATGCTGAAAAAGCGTTAGTAAAAGAAAGTTCAGTTTTTAATATTCCAGAAAAAATGTCCTTCGATGATTCCTGCGCATTATTATGTGCCTACGGAACTTCACATTATGCGCTAAAACAGAGAGGCAACCTAAAAAAAGGGGAGTTGTTAGTTGTTTTAGGCGCTTCCGGGTCTACAGGAATAGCTGCAATTCAAATAGGGAAAATAATGGGTGCCAAAGTTATTGGTGTAGCTTCAACTGAAGAAAAACAAAAAATAGCAAAAGAAAGTGGCGCAGATATAACCTTAGGATACGATAATTTAAAAGAAGAGTTAAAGGCTATATCAAATGGAAAAGGCGTGGATGTTATTTTTGATCCAGTTGGTGGAGATATATTTGATACAATGGCAAGAACAATGGCAAGGTATGGTAGACTTTTAGTTATTGGTTTTGCATCTGGTACTATTCCAAAGTTGGCTGTTAATTTGGCTTTAGTAAAAGAGTTTAGTGTTGTTGGCGTTTTTTGGGGAGCTTTTTCTAGAAGTCAACCTGATGATTATGCAAAAAACATGATTGAACTATTTGAATGGCATCAAAAAGGATTAGTTAAACCTTTAATTGAAGAACATTTCAATTTATCAAAAGCCGCAATAGTTCTAGAAAAAATATTATCTAGAGGCGCCAAAGGAAAAGTAATTTTAAACCCTTAATTAAATAAAAATATCTTGATGTTAATAAAATAAAATTTATTACTTTTATTTTTTTATAACGAAAATTGACAAAAATGGAGATAAGAAAAATAAAATTGCACTTACTAACACGATTGAAGGTCCTGAAGGTGCATCAATTTCAACAGATAACATAACACCCAAAATCACAGATACTATACCGATAAAAGTTGCAACTAGAGCCATGGTTTCTGGAGAATTCGCTAATCTTCTAGATGCCGCTGCTGGAATTATTAGCATTGCTGTAATTAATAATAATCCAATAATTTGTATTGAAATAGCAACGACTATTGTTAAGATAAAGGTGAATAATAAGTTGATATTTAACGTATTGACGCCTTCAGCTTTTGCAAGATCTTCGTCAATAGTTACTAAAAGTAAAGAAGACCAATTATAACAAATTAGAGAAATAGCAATCAAAACACCTAGATACATTCCCCATAAATCACTTGAACTAACAGTCAAAATATCACCAAACAAAAAAGCATGTATATCTATTTTAATTTTATTCAAAGAAATTATAATAATACCCAAAGCAAGTGTTACATGCGCTAATACTCCTAATAATGTATCTGAAGATAAAACTTTACTATGTTGTAACCATAAAAACAATATTCCAAATAACAAACAAGTAAATACTACTCCCAAATTTATGCTCACTCCCATTAAAATAGCAAATGCTACACCTAATAAAGAACTATGAGCAATTGATTCGCCATAATAAGACATTCTTTTCCAAACGACAAAACATCCTACAAGGCCTGAGATTAGAGCTACAGCAATGCCTGCTAATATCCCTCTTAAAATAAACGGATCAGTTATTTTTTTCTCCAATTAAAGAATTATCATTATTATTTGGATTATTATTATGATTATGTTGGTAAACTGCCATCATGTTAGCCATATCTTTACCAAACATAGAAATAAATTCAGGATCTTGCGCAATTTGCTGTGGTTTGCCAGAACAACAAATATGATTTGAAAGGCACAATACCTTTTTAGTTGAAACCATTACTAAATGTAAATCATGGGATACCATTAAAATACTCAATTTTCTCTTTGAATAAATTGACTGTAGAAGTTCATAAAAATTCATTTGGCCCGCTATATCCAAATTTTGCGCTGGTTCATCTAAAATGATTAGTTCAGGATTATTCAAAAGGCTCCTTGCTAATAAAACTCTTTGCATTTCTCCACCAGATAAAACAGATATTTGTTTATTAATTATTTCACCAATTTTAGTTTCTACAACAACTTGTTTAAGTGAAAGCTGATCATATTTTTTTCTTAAAGTTATAAAACTTTTTACATTTATTGGCATAGTATTAATTATATTTGTACTTTGAGGCACATAACCGATTTTTAAGTTTTCTTTTTTAATAATTGTACCTTTATCTGGTTTATAAAAACCCATAATACATTTCAAGAGCATAGTTTTACCTGCTCCATTTGGACCAATAATAGTAATAAAATCATTTTTATTTATTTGGACATCGACATTCTGTAAGATAAATTTATCATTTTTAAAAACATTAATGTTTTTTGCTGAAATCAATGCATTTAGTGAATTCATTTTTTTAAACAATCACTACATTTACCTTCGATTTCTAAGGTAGTACTACTAATTATAAAATTATTATTATCCGCAGTTTTAGTAATATTAGCTTTCAACTCGTCAGAGCAACATTCCATATAAATATTACAAGTATTACAAATTAGAAAATAACATTGATTATGTATATTTGGATGGAAGCATCCGACATATGAATTAATTGAGCTTAATTTATGAACAAAGCCATTATTAATAAGAAAATCTATTGCCCTATAAACTGTAGGTGGATGAGAAGGCTTATTATCAATATTCTTAAGACTATCTAAAATCTCATAAGCCTTTACAGGTTTTTTATATTTTAAAATTATTTCAAATACTTTTTTCCTTATTTCAGTGAAACTTAAGTTATTTCTTTTACAAATTTCATGAACTTCTGAAACAGATTTTGCAATGTTATTGGTATTTTTAAAATTAATTTTCATAATTTACCATACTATATTTATCTTGACTTTCATAGCTTAGTATAGTGTTATGTTATAACATTGCAATATATATTTTAAAGGACTTCTAATGAATAAACTATTTACAATAATTACGTTACTTTTTATTTCGAACACTGCAGTATTTGCCTCAGAAACAAAAGGTGTTATTACAACTATACAACCAATAAATGCCTTAGTGAATGCTGTAATCGGAAATACAGGGGGATCAACTTTATTAATTCCATCTGAAGTATCACCTCATGAATTCAAATTAAAACCATCAGATGTAAAAACTTTGCAAGATGGAAATATCATTTTCTATATATCAAACCATTTGGAAAGTAGTATCACAAAAGTATTTAAGAATTTACCAAAAAATATTAAAATAGTTAATTTAATGGAAGAAACAGGTATCAACCATCTAGCTATACGTGACAATGAAGCATGGGAACGCCATGACCATCACGATGATCATGATAAACATGCTAAAAAAGATGACGATCACGATGATCATGATAAACATGCTAAAAAGGATGACGATCACGATGATCATGATAAACATGCTAAAAAGGATGATGATCATGATAAACATGCTAAAAAAGATGACGATCACGATGATCATGAAAAAGAAGACGACGTTCACATTTGGTTAGATCCAGACAATGCGATTAAAATTATCCAAAAAGTTAACAAAGATAACAAAGAGTTAAGTCTACTTTTCCCTGAAAATTCTCAAATATATAATAAAAACGCGACTAACATTACAAACAAAATTACTGAGTTAAAAAGCGAACTTAAAGAAGAATTATTATCAATCAAAGATAAACCTTACATTGTCTTCCATGATGCTTACCAATATTTTGAAAAAGTTTTTGGATTAAATGCTGTTGGATCTATTGCTCTAGAAGATGATGTTGCTACCTCACCCAAGCAAATATCCTACATAAGAAACAAAATTATTAAGTCAAATGTTTCATGTGTCTTTCAAGAACCTCAGTTTGACAATAAATTAGTAAAAACTGTTGTTGAAGGTACAGATGCCAAAATAGGAACACTTGATCCATTAGGGGTTGATATCGCTAATAAGAAAGATTTTTATTTACAACTACTTAGAAACATGTCTAAAAGCTTGAAGGAATGTTTAGGGTAATGTTTTATAATGTTAATTTGTGAAAACATCTTATTTTCTGTTGATGGCCACAAATTAATATCAGGTATCAATTTAAATATTCAATCTCAAAAGGACCTGTTAATTACAGGTCCTTCTGGCATTGGTAAAACTTCATTTCTGAGTATATTATGCGGCCTACAAAAACCAACTCAAGGTAATGTAATATATAATGATATAAACCTTTATGATATGTCAGAAAATAAAATTGATGATTTTAGAGGAAAAGAATTAGGTATTGTTTTTCAAAACTTTAACCTAATCAATTCATTTACGATAAAGCAAAATCTTGACATAGCTAATACAGTTTCTAAACAAAACAATAATGATCAACTTTACGATCTTTTACAAAGAGTTGGGCTAGCTGAAAAGTCTCATTTACAAGTATCAAAATTAAGTGTTGGAGAAAAACAAAGGCTTGCTGTTGCTCGCGCATTCATAGGAAAACCTAAATGGATTTTTTGCGATGAACCGACATCATCTTTAGATAATAAAAATACTGACATTATTATAAATCTTATAAAAGAAGAAAGTTTAAGGTGTAAAGCTTCTTTAATTCTGATAACTCACGATACAAGAGTACAGTCTATTCTCAATTTTTCTCAAGTTTTGAAAATGGGAGAAATGTTATAAATATTTTTTTAATTTCATTTTTATATCTAAAATCTAAACCATTAAACTTTCTTTTAAGTATGTTTTTAATGATTGTTGGCATGACAATAATTACGACATCTATTTTGATTAACCAAATTTCAAAAAATACCTTTTACAGTAACAATCCTAATTTAGATGTCGTTGTTGGCTCAAAGGGAAGTCCATTACAATTAGTTCTTTCTTCGATCCATCATGTTGATATTCCTACAGGGAACATAAGTTATAAAGATGCTAAAAAAATAATGAAGCACCCTGCTATTAAAATTGGAATTCCAATTTCATTAGGAGATAATTTTCAAAACTACAGAATAGTAGGAACCGACAAAAGGTTCTTAAACTTATATAAAACTAGTCTAAACAGTGGTTCAATTTGGAACAAACCAATGCAAGCAGTCATTGGTCATAATGTAGCTAAAACAACCCAATTAAAAATTGAAAAGTTTTTCGTAGGATCTCATGGTCTTGTGGACACAGGTGACATTCATTCTGAACAACCTTATAAAGTAATTGGAATATTAAACAAAACAGGAACTGTTGTAGATAATTTAATTCTTACAAGTTTAGAGAGTGTCTGGAATCTTCACTCCCATCAAAATAAGCTTGAAAAAAATATAAAAAAATTGGAAGTTACAGCATTATTATTAAAATATAAAAATAAAACCTCAGCATTTTCTTTTCCAAGATTAATAAATAAGAATACTAATTTACAAGCTGCTAGCCCTAGTTTTGAAATTTCTAAATTGTTGAAATTAACAGGAGCTGCTCATAACGTATCCAATTACTTAAGCTTATTAATTGTATCATTATCACTCATTGGAATATTATTTACCTTATTAAATAATATTAATGATCGCAAATATGATTTAGCGATTTTGAGAACTCTTGGTTTTACTAGGAAAAAAATATTTTCATTAATCTTGATTGAAGGAATGGCAATTGCTTTTGTGGGGAGTGTAATTGGATTAATCTTAGGAGTTTTATGTTTTATTAGCATTCAGTATTTATCACTTTTTGGAACAAATGTAATAATTGGACAATTTGAATTTGTATCAGAACTATTAATAATGTGGTTAATTGTTATGATTACATCATTTCTCACTTGCATAATACCATGTACAATAGTGTATAAGAGAAATATAAGATCTATTTTGTTAAATAATTAAAACTTTGTCGATAAGATAATAAAGCTATTCATGAAAACAATAATAACAATGCTATATAAATATTTAACAATATTCGCTTTTCTCTCATTTTCGTTTAATGCTTTTAGTTTTGAAATTTATAGCCTTAATAAGATTGATCCATCTGAAAATGAAGTAATAGAAAATATATATAAACCTCTTAAAGTTACTGGAGATGCTTTACCTTGGAATTTATTTAGTAAGACAAAAGAGATTGAGGATTGCACAGTTGACAAAGATGGTTATGATTATTGTCTTATAAAACCTTTATATGATAGTGAAATTAAAAAATTTAATGATACAACGGTTACAGTGATGGGATTTATGTTCCCATTAGAACAATCTGAAAAACAAAAAAAATTCCTTTTGGGCCCTTATCCATTGGGATGCCCTTTTCATTATCACGTTGGTGCTTCTCAAGTAATTGAGATCAATTCAACTGAACCCGTAGACTTTTCTTTTGACCCTATCACTATTACAGGCAAACTTAAGGTTGAATATAATAAAGAGACAGGTACGTTTTATTACCTAGAACGTGAAAAATCTTAATTTAAATTGTTTCAAAAGTTCCCCATATATTAGTTACTTGGCTAGATAAAACACCACCGTTACCATGGGCGACAGATAATTTTGCATTATCAATCCAACCACCGTCTAGTCTTTTTCCTACATTATCACCAGAAGAGTTTCTTAGCTGTCTTATTGCTTCTAAAGTAACAAATAGGCCATACATTCCAGGGTGCACGCAAGATAATCCTCCACCATTTGTATTAACTGGAAGATTACCTGATGGCCCTATATTATTATTTTTAATTAAATCAATAGCTTCACCTTTTTTACAAAAACCTAAATCCTCTAAAAATAATAATGTATTAATTGTGAATGCATCATAAAGTTGAATAGTATTCATATCTATAGCTGAATAACCTGACATTTTAAAAGCTCGTTTTCCACTATCAATAGCAGACGTTCTTACTAAATCTGGCATCTCTGAAACCATACGATGATGATGTTCCATTGCTGCACCCAAAAGATATATTGGCGTGTTTTTAGTATCTTCTGCACGGTCAGCTCTTGTCATTACTATTGCTGCTCCACCATCAGTTACCAGACAACAGTCAAGTTTTCCAAGAGGGTCAACTATTGATCTAGCTGACAACACGTCATTTACTGATAATGGTCCGTCATTATGAGTGTAAGCTCTAGGATTTAACAAAGCCCAATCTCTAGCTGAAACGGCTACATTTGCAAGATCTTCTCGTGTTGCTCCAAACTCATACATATATCTCTTTGCAGCTAACGCATAGGCAGTAACTGGCATTC
>Ga0209710_1000490_pt1 | contig 36807 bp, 21 predicted proteins | sample ArcticOcean_MG_C_5_FD_187436 | JGI IMG/M metagenome (GOLD analysis project Ga0209710, IMG submission 187436) | Marine microbial communities from western Arctic Ocean - ArcticOcean_MG_CB4_138 (SPAdes) (version 2) | ecosystem: Environmental > Aquatic > Marine > Oceanic | place: Arctic Ocean...
AATAATCGTGCGCTCTCGAATCTCTGTGAATAAAATAATGAAACAACGTTATTAATAAAATGACTGCTACTGCGAACAATAATAATAATAATAATAATAATAATAATAATAATAATAATAATAATAGTACTGGTAGTAGCTCATCGTCATCATCAACAACAAAAACAAAAACAACATCATTTTATGCACCGCTCTGTGTGTTCTCCTCGTGCTCGTTCGTCTCTATCGTGTCCATACTGTTTATTCAACCGACGACGACAGAGAATAATGATAACGCGGAGAACAAAACCAACAGAATAATAACTATCATAATCGTTTTTATATGCTTATTAGCATTCATGATAACTATATTTGGTGATCCAGGGGTTTGCATACCAAACAAGAGAAGAGACGAGATGCTAATCAGAATCGAGCGGTTGAATCATCATTATCATCGTAATAATAATAATGATATAGATGCAATTACGTGTGATTTGAGAAGAGATGAAATAAATAATATATGGACGAGGAAAATGAACAGGACGACGAATGTTGATAATAGCGGTGATGACGATGAACAAGAACGCGAAAAGTATTGCGAAGTATGTAATATTTGGCGTCCCAAAAAGGTTTCGCATTGTAAAACGTGCAACGTCTGTGTCCGAGGGTTCGATCATCATTGCGGTGCCATTAATAATTGTATTGGCGATGGAAATTCGTTTGCGTTCCTGGTTTTTATCGTAACGGAATCATATTTGGCCGTTTCATTCTTTTGGCGAGCGTTCGCGCGATTAGAAACATTCGGTTTCCCGTTCTATGAAAGCAGTTGGAGAAAACCATTTGTTTTTTTAATCGCGTTCATTGCATTCGTATGTTTACACGGCGCTTGCATGTCTTTGTTTTCATTGTTCCACATTTATCTATACGTGAGAAACGTAACAACGAAAGAGTTGAGCGATTATCTCAAGTCACGCGGGGGCTACCGCAATATAATCGTTAGCGCCTCTTTTCCTTCTTCTTCTTCTTCTTCTTCTGTAGGATATCTATCACAATCGAATAAGCCGCCGTTCTCGCTAGTTATTCTTAACGAAGCAATATCTCTCAAGCGAAGAGTTTGTAAATCATTAATGAATTTCCGCCTAAAATCACAGACGATGCTAAAAGTTTATGAAATTCGTGAAGCGAATAAAGCGCAAAAAGGTGCAGATTATTATGATGATGAAGAAGAAGAAGAAGATGATGGTTCAACTTTTGTTCTGTAGTTTTATTCTTGACATTGAGTGTATGCGTATTTTTTGTATTATTAGTAGTACCATCGGTAATAGTAGTAATATATTATATTTTGTTTTCTTTGTTACGGTACGATTTATTATTATTTAACTCTTATTTGATTATCTTCGCTCGATGGAAAATGCACGCTGTGCATTTTGCGCAGTTTCGGAAATTTTCTGCACCCAAGCGTTCTTTGGATTACGCAATTGTCTACGAAAACCTTTGAACGCATTTTGGACGTGCTGTGATGCACTCATCATCGAAATCGTCAACGACGCTGTCTTATTTTTCCCACCTTTACTCTTCTTCTTTTGTTGTTTCGGTTTCTTCATCTTTTTTTTGTTACCATCGTTGTCATAGAGTTCGGCGTATTCATCCTCCTCATCATCTTCCGTTCGCAAGCTTTTAAGGAGCTCTTCTTCTCTCTGCTTCGCCTTAATCGGTGCCATTTCTCTTCTCTCGTCTGGCATGAAAACGTTATAATAGTTCCATACTCGTTCCCAAATCCAATTCGTAGTGCGCACTCTGTTCACGATTTCTGGTCCCATTTCTTCAGGCGTTGGAGGCGTATAAAGCTCCGCCGCCGGGCCGGGCATTCTCCATTCTTCTCCCTGTTTATAAAGAACTGGATCTTGGTTTTCCACATTCTTCGGATCGACCGTAGCTAATCGTAAAGAAATTTCAGAGTTTGGTTTATTTGTGAACATTTTTGCTCTCGCCGCGACGTCTACTGCGTTTTCCATGATGGCGACTGATTTATCCAGAGGGCACAATCTTGTATATTGACCTAAATATTGGTCATATTTCCATTCGCCGTATTCAATGAAACCGTTACTATAGACACCAACGCCACAACCATGCTTTCCATTATTTTGCCATTCTCCCATGAACATATAGCCATCTGTGTAATATATGCCCAACCCGTGCATCTCTCCGCTGTTATAAGCACCTTCGTAAACGTCCCCGTCCTCGTAATGAAATACGCCCAAGTGTTCGCACTGTCCATAAATATCGACTAAACCTTCGTAACTGTTGTTGTTATTGTTATTATTAAACAAAATTATTTATATAATTGTAAGAAATGAACATTTTGTCAGTATGTATGAAGAAATGATGATGAAGAAGAAATGATGATGATGACGATGACGATGATGATCATGATGATGTGAGAGAGGGCTTTGGGTTAAAAAAAAATCACCTCTCTCTGTCCCTTTTAAACGCAATCAATCGGCCACGGTGTGTGATAGGATATTTAACTCTCATCATGATCAACAACACACGCACACACACGCACACAAATCATCATCATCATCATCATCATCATCATTATCATCCCCTTCGTGAGTATATTTAATCCGATTCAATATATCAATAAACACAATAAATATATATATAAAAAGAAAGAAAGATAAGAACACAGAAAACTTACTACGCTCCATCTTGAAAACACACGCAATCCCAAGTATAGTTCTTTTGTATCTCGCCCTCTCTTAAACCAGGTAACGCAGTGAAACGTCCAGCCGGGAACGGCGGTTCTTCATCGATCCCAGACGTGTTACCCTTTAGCCTCCCTAGATCATCTTCTTCGTTATATCCAAAACGTTTCTCGTTCGGGAAATTCACCATTTATTTCCTCCTCCTATTTTTATTTATTTATTTTGAAGCGCGTTTCTTTTTCGTTTTGGTTATTTTCTTCCCTTTTTCAAAAGATCAAAACCGCGCGCACCCCGACAGCCCGATTCACGATCAATCGATCAAAATCAATCGCTGCACTCTTCCAAATAAAAGAACGAGAAGAACTCGAAATCAAAATCGAAAATAAAAAGGAGAAATAACTTATTAGCATCATCATCATACAATATAGTCATAGACGATAGAGGGAGAGTAATAAATAATAATAGTAATAACAATAATATACAAATACAATACAATACATTGATCGTTTTATTATCATTATTGTTGTATAGTATATACATAATTAAGAGAGAGAGAGAGAGAGATTTGAAAGAAGAAAGAACAACACACCGGAAAAGTTGAACAAGTACATCAAGTAGTAGAGAAGAAGAGGAAGAGATTGTGTGTCTCGGAGCGAGAGCGGGAAGATAATGTCGTCGTTAAACAATAATAATATCAGTAATCTTCCGCATCAACTCATTAATAATACAACGACTGCTGCTGCTACTACAATGAAGCCGAATGTTATGTTATCCAATAATGGTGGAAATATACTACATAATATGCAACCTCCTCCTACAACTCTCAATTACACAACACAGCATCAGCAACAACAACAACAGAGACCGAATTTGGTATTGAAATACAAAAATACTCAAAACACATCGTCGCTGAACAACAATACATCATCGATATCAATAGAAACAACAACAGTTGAAGAATATCTACTTCAACAGAAACAACAACAGCAACAACAAGAGAAACGGACGACGATAATAAATGATAAGCAAAAAGAAGAAGCAACACCGCAATCAAAGTTAATAGAGAAAAAATCTCCAACTCCTTCTTCGCAGCAAGCAGTAGTAGTCCCCGCTGTTCCAGTTGTTCACTCAAGATTATACGAAGAGATGGGAAAAATTCTCTCTTGTTGGTACGCAAATTGTTTGAGTTTAAAAGCAGATGCAGTTAATCCAAACGCGAGTTGGAAACGTTCAAAGAAGTTTTTCAACACGGATGATAAAAACAAAGGCGAATGGATTTGCGTCAAATGTTCAAAGAAGGAAGAAAACGAACAACTTTTAAATAATAAAACTAAGGAATTATCGCAACAAACAACAAAAGTAATCGGTTCTCCTATCGTAATTGATCTTGTCTCGTCCGACGACGATGACGAAGGTGGTGTTGGTGGTGATAAAAAAGAGGCACCAAAGAAGAACATCATTCTCATCAAAGAGAAAGAAGAGAAGAAGAAAACATACTCATCAGCAACAGCAGCATTAGTATTAGCACAAGCCGGTGGTGTTAAAGAGAAGGAAGAGAAGAAGAAAATAAACTCTGTAGTAGCACAAGCCGGTGGCGGTGTTACGAAAGCGATTGGTAGCTTGGATGGGAATTTTTACATCGTCCCAGACGAAGCCAAAAAAGTTGTGCCAAAAATAGCTACAACAACAACTACGACTGCAGCAGCTCCTAAATCTGCACAAACGTACGCAGCAGCAGTTGTTGTAAACAAAAACGTGAATAAAACAGCATCAGCAGTTCAGCCACGAAACATTCTTTTAGCTAAGACTGATACTGCAAACGCCGCTACTACTGCTACTATTATTACGAATCCTTTGGCAAAAATCACTGCAACTACTGCTGTCGAACAAACGTGTATAAATATAAATTCTCAACAACTACAACAACAACAACGACAACAACAACAACAACAACAACAACAACAACAGGCTACGAATACTCCTAAAAAACAAAACCAAGTATCGCAAAGAGAGTTACACGCGTTGTTAGACGATGTGCTTGCCTCTGCTCATGAGGTGGACTTCAGTGAGCTAAAGCCCCGGAAACGAGCGGAACCTGAGAGACTCACGTTCAGCGAAATCGTTCAAGTCAAAACAAAGAAACATAAAAGTTTTCACCACAACGAAGAAAGAAAGAAGCACGCAACATCAAACAACGGCGGCGACTCGATGAAGACGCAGGAGCCTGATCCAATACAAATTGACCCTAATTGGCCAAAGTGGCGAAAAACGTGGGAAAGAGAGAGAATCAAACAACGTTTGCTCGCGTTTAACGATACGTTAGATATTGGAGATGTAGAAATTTCTGGTGACATGACTTGTCCAAGATTTTGTTCAGTGATAGAATTGTGTCCAAAGAAATCTGAATTCGCTCTAAACGAACCGCCTCCACCAACAAAAGCGAGAAAAAACGAAAATGAAAATGAAAACATTCATAAAATTATTTCGCTGAACAAAACTAGACAACGACCTGCATTTATAAGGAAGGTGAATCTGGCACAATTATTGGAAGAAAAATTGGTCGAACCAGGGCAAGGTGTTTTCACGATGACTTATCAAAGCAAACAATACAAAGCAGATGTGAACATTAAAGGGAAAATCTTTTGGAAAGGTCAATTTTTTCTCGAACCAGCCGCGTTCAGTTTGGCTGTAAAAAGAACTACAAATCCAAAAATGATGTTTTCTGATCCGTGGAAAGCTCCTGGAGGAATTCAATACAACGGCGACTTTATCGATGTTTTGAGAGAGAAGTATTTCAAAAAGACTAAACAGCACGAATTTCTTGGTCTTGAGACCCGACCACTTGCGGTTCGTGCAAAAACGAATGCAACGACGCTAAATGTTCCGGGAGGCAAAAAGAGTGTTCCAAATCCAATGGGGAGAGCGCCGACGCCGCCTCTTTTATCAAAGATTGCAAGAAAAACGAGTTCTCACGGTCCTTCGGAAGATAATAATTTGCGCACACAACAAAAGCATCAAGCAACGCATCACTCGAAAAAATTGCCAACGATGGCAGTTATCCCGCCGGGAGGTATCATGATCAGCAATAGCAAGAGCACTCGTTCAAAAGAGTCCCTTGAACGCGTTGATTCTGAAAGTAAAGAAGCCGAGCCGCATGATAATGCAAAATCAACCTCGGAATCATCAGATTCGGAATCAGAATCGGAATCGTTGTCTTCAGATCACGGAATGGATAATAATAACGATAACTCGATGCTCAACGGAGGAGCAAATGATCTTAAGTCGATGCCACAAGGGGGTTTCAACATCGATAATGTTGTCGTTGATGATTTTATGACCACAGTAGAAGCTGTCGATATTGCAATTAATCATCGTAACGGCTCGCTCATCGATGGATTAACGCGCAAGAGAAGAACTAAAACCGAACGAGGCGGAGCTTTTGATGAAAAACGAAATAATGTCCGACCTAAAGGTAACTACAAACAATGGTTAGGGTTGCAGCAATCAAAGTTAGGATTGCCCGAAGAAGAAGAATTGGTGTGATACGTTTGTTGTCCTTCTGCTACGACACAGTCACTCCATTTTCTTTCGTTTATTTTTCTTAGAGAATAGATATAGAAAAGAGAGAGATACCTTTTATTCATGATAGCTGCGTTAATTAACTAATAATTTCGCGATTGTACTAACAAGTAACAGTAAAAAAAGCCAATAAATAATCAAACTTCTCTTGAACGATTTTAGCATTTTTAGAGGCGTGATAAAAACCGTCTTACTTGTATACGACATACTAGTATTGTGTTTGCAACGTTTAAAACCTATCACCTACATATATATCATTACGGCAAAGGTGGTGGAGGTGGAGCATCTGCTATCACGCCATGCGCACTTGGAGGTGGTGGAACTAGCACTATCGCCGCTGCTCCAATATCGCTCCGCGGAGGTGGCGGGACATCAATCACATCTCCGCCTGGAGGAATCTCTGGAGGGGGAGGGGGAGCTTCATTCATATCCCCAACTTCATAGTATTGCTGCTGCTGTCCCCATTGTTGATAGTATGCCATTTGTTGCTGCTGCTGGTAATAGTATGCAGCTGTAATCGCAGCTGCGTCGTTTCCATCCTCTCCGCCGACGAGACCAGAAGCAAACATATATGGCGTTTGAATCATCATCGTCGGCGCTAAAACATTTCCCTTCTTCCTTTCTGAAGCAATATTAACAACCAATGGCTTCGTACAACCTTCAACCATATTACCATGCACTGCCATGATCGCAGACATTGCTTGTTCTTGATCCATCATCTGAACAAAACCGTACCCTCTTGACATTCCAGTCGAGTGATCGATGACTAATTTTACGTTTTGAACTAAACCGTAAGGGCCGAACAGAGTTTTCAAATCTTCATCTTCATAATGAGTTGGCAAATTTGCAACGTATAGCTTCGCATCTTCGTTCACATCTTCCTGATCTGCCGCGGTATCATGTCCACCACTACCTGCGTTATTAATTGGAACTTTTGGTTCATTCTTTATTCTCGTCTCGACTATCCTACCTTCGATCGTCATACCGTTTGTGGGCGGAATCGCCGAACGAGCCTCGACTTCCGTCGCATACGTCACAAATGCGAATCCCTTACACGCTGTATTCTTTTCTCGATCTGGAACGACGTCGCATTGTATGACTCTCCCAAACTTTTCAAAAATTGGTCTCAACTGCTCGTTCGTCACGTGTGGCGGCAAATTAGCAACGTATAGCTTATTCTTATCATCTGGATTACCACCAGTTTGAGCTGCTGCTGTTGTTGCGCCAGCAGAAGCGGGAGCGGACTTTGCACCGGCTCCTAATCCAGAAATTTTTGCATTCGATGGATTAAACTTATCAGCATCTGCATAGCTCACCCCTCGCATAGCGCCTCCACCACCAGCGAGTGAACTCGGATCCACTCCAATCTCGGAAAGAAAATCTGAATACTTATCTTCAATACCGTTACAAACATTGCTACCATGCACTCTTTCCATATCCCTGAGATACATTTCATCCGTTTTAGCTTTAATATGATCAGGTAATTGATATAATAATGCATTTTCTTCTTCTTGCTGTAACCTCAACTCTTGCTCGTCGACGTCGCGTAAGGTACCGTTCATAATTGCCAACTGTCGCAACTGCTCTCTCTTGTGTTCGTTGTTATCTTCTGCCACGGGGACGAGTAATTTTTCAATCAAATCACACGCATGATCGAGATCAACAATAGTATCACCCTCCACTAAAACATGCAAAGGTTCGTCAATTGATACGTCTTGTTTACCAGATCCTTGTTTCACAGCGCCTCTTCCGCGAATGACAATTTTTGTATTTGTTTCCATTTGCATCTTCTTTTGCGTATTACCGCGAGGGCCGATTATTAATCCAAAAAAGTTATACCCAGGATGTTCTTCGACTGGAATATAAATTTTTCTCCGTTTTCTTGAAGGAAGGTAATCAGCCGGTGGCGTGAATTGCGAGCATTTGCGAGCTATTTCTTCAATAAGTCTTCCGCGCTTCTCGTCGTACTTATCCTTGTGCAACTCAGACTTTGAACTGACTCTGTGACCTTGTGCGTCGTATACTGGAGGCGCGTCATCTTTTGGTTTCAAAAAATTATCTTCAACTTCTTTTGGAACGAATTTGCTATTTTTTGTTTTCAAAACGTCTCTTCCATCGCAAAAAATGTCCTCTCGAAACGGTAAGCCTATCAAAGCGTTTCGGTTACATTTCTCTAAATCTTCAAACATTTTCATTAGCTCTGGATCATCGCGAGCATTATCTGGAGCAGATCGAATACCTGTAAGAGTTGCTGGAATTTGTACGCGTAAACCACCAGATATAATTATTGTCCCGGATAACGGAGCGTTGTTGTTTGTTTTTTTCTGTTGTTGTTGTTGTTGTTGTTGTTGTTGATTTTTAGGTGTTTCACTATCATCATCGTCTTGTTGTAACGTCGTCGTCGTAGGTTGTGCAGTTTCCCAACGATTCTTTCGTTTCCTTTGCTTCTTCTCCGAACTTAATTGCGTTTTAGCTACGTCGTCGTCGTCGTTATTGTTTTCTTTATCATTATTATTAATAGTAATATCCTTCTCAACTTTTTTCTCTTCTTCTTCGATCGGTTTAGTAGCAGTGATGATTTTCCCCCAACGCGAAGTCATCGTATTATTGTTTGGTTAATATCTAGTTTTTATAAATCAGCGATGATTAGTAATGATAATGATAATAATGATAATGCTGCTGATGATGATGCTGTTCTTTGTCTATTTATCAGTTTGGTGTGGGTGTGACGAAAAGTCCACGAAAATAATAACAATACAAATAACGACGGCTGCTGCCGCTAAACGCTAAAGCGTAGTAAATCCAAAAAAACTGTTTTCTGTTTTCGCGTCAAAAGCACATAAAACCTCAAGAACGACCACGCACTTCTATATCCACGCGTCCGGGCGAACTCTCTCTTTTATAAATATATATAAATGAGAAGACGATGTGTAGAATCAATATCGAGTGCGATACTGACTACGCGTATTTTGTCATTTACTCGACCACCGTCATCATCATTACTACTAATTTCTCCTTCTTCTTCTTCTAGTTCTTATTCAACATTCAACAATAACAATAAAGAACAAGATCGTAATAGGAATCGAAAGAAATTACCACCACCAGTAGTTGATTTGAATTTAGATTGGGGCAATAAAGTCTATCGCGGTAATGCGACTGAATATGCAGGAGTAAAAGTGACTTCAAAGTTAGTATGGCCAATACCATTACACGCTTTAGTGCAATTGAATCCAGAGTTGGGAGCCGTTTTAGAAGTTTCAAAACCGACCGATGAAGAAGCAGCAGAAGCCGATAGATTCTTATCAGTTTTAAGAAAATCGTCATCGCAATCCTTATTATCATCAGACGCTGCCAGAAACAAGGAATACGACGATGATGATGATGATGATGATGGCGAAGAGAGCGAAGATGATGACGACAAAGAAGATATCAACAAAGACGACAACGAATTAATGAATGAAACAGAAAAGACAGCAAAGGCAAAAACAGAAAACACGGCAACAATAGCAAAGAAGAAGAAGAAGAACACGAAGTATGCAACGAATATATTTCCTTCGACAATGCCGTACGCGCATTTATTCGAAAATATTTTACTCGAAGCGAGAGAGCATTACCCTGGCGGTTCTAATTCGCAAATAACAAAAAGACAGCTGACGAAATCATCATTATTGGTAATAACGAAGGAACTCCTTGAAAGCGTTGCGGAGGAAATGCAGGTTTATATTCGTCCCTTACCAAAGGAAAACGAACGCAAAGTTCTTCTTTATCGCAAAGCACAGGTGCGATTAAATTTTTTGTATTCCTTGACAGAACATTGGAGAAAGCAGGCGAAAAATGGAAAAGAACTCGTGACTTCGAAAAAAACGCTCGCCGCTGCGATTTGGAGAAAGTATCTAGAAAGCGTCGAGCAAGTGCGCAGGGAAAATGGTGAAGATTTTGTTACCGATCTCTTGGTTACAACCGAAACGAATGATGAAAAAGAAGATGAAGACGATGATGTCGTTGTTAATAGAGAAAAGCGTTTAGAAGTGAAACCGGTTCGTACGGGTGGCTGGGCAGCCGGTTCGCAGCACCGAGTAAAATCGTACGTAGATTCGTTATCAGAAAAAAATGCATCGTCGTCACAAAAGAAAAGTTCGTCGAGAACGAATGCTGCAAAGACTGTCGTTGTTGTTAATGATGAAAAGGAGGAAATAGTTGTAGAAGAAGAGGAGAAAGAGAAAGAAGAAGAAGTAGCCGAGCGCATGAATTATCCAGAGATTTTCAGCCCGGAAGATTTGATTAGTATTTTAGTAAAAGCTAGAGCGAAAGATGTGATGGCCATGCGAGTGAGAGAAAAGTGCTCGTGGGCCGATTGGCTCATTTTATGTTCAGGAAAATCACCAAGACACATAACCGATCTCGCACAAGCGGTCATGTCTGAATATAAAAAAAGAGCGGCATTGAATCCGAAAACGAATAAAGTAGTAAAGCCTTATATTGAAGGCGCAAAAGCAGATAGAAGTGGTAGTGGTGACGAAGAATGGAACGCAGTTGATTGCGGATCGTGCGTCGTACACGTGATGTCCGATCGAGCGAGGAACCATTATAATATTGAAGAATTATGGGCCGACGGAACGGAGAAAAAACATAACGGCGCAGAAATATTAACAATCGAAACGATTAAATAATAATCGTATGTACTGGTATGATTGAATAATTGTATTACTACTCACTCTTCTACACTCTAACCCAGCATCGATTACAATCACCAACACACGTTCCTTCGCAATCTACTGTATTACCTAACGCTTGCGGTACTCGACACACGTACTTTGCAAACGCCGGCGTGCCTCGTTTCATGAAGAAGTTCTTCTCAATATGATCGACTGCACTTGACATGACTTCCAAATCCATGGCTAATATTTCGGGTATTTTTTCTATAATTGTATCGATCCTATCTCGCGAGACCCCTAAAGTTTCGATATATTGTAATCTCTTCTCGATCTCGTCGTAGTTAGGGATCTCTCGCGTTTTCTCGTTACGCCAATAATCTTGCTTTAGCCATCCAAATCCTTTCTGCATTAATAAATCTGCTTGTTCGTCATCGAACCCGAGTTCCATTATGAGCGCCTTCGACGCAGCCCAGTTAATCGTTTCATCGTCACTTAAAATATCGCACATCATTGATTGACTGTTATTATGTGATTTGGAGACCTTCGCTTTCGTTGTCCTCATTCTTCTTCTTTTCATTGACGTCAGTGATGAAGTTTTATTGTTATTGTTATTATTATTATATGAAGTAGATGATGCACTCATTATTCGAGAAATAGACGTTGCTGCTACTATTGATAACATTCTTATTATTCTTATTATTCTTATTATTATTCTTATTATTATTATTATTATTATTATTTGTTTAACGCGTCAAGTGTTTGATGCCGCGCGAGTTGTTGCGTGTTCTTCTCTCGTACTAGTAGTACTTAGCGAGATGAATGAAAATGAAAAATAAAATGTTAAAATCTCGCACAAAATCATCCGTCACGACAGCAGTCAATTAGGTGTTATTAGGTGTTATTAGGTGTTATTAATTTAAGCAGACAAGAGTCTACTCGTACTATCTACCGCCAACGTACGTACGCATAGAATGAAAATAAAAAATAAAAAATAAAAAATAAGCTTCGTACTGACGAATGATGATGACTGATGACTGATGACAAATGGCAGACTGATGATGGCAATCATCGTAATGAGAAAATTTACGTACTGTTTATCATCTGCTGTTGTCAGACAGTGTCAGCAGACGTGTCAGAGATGTCAGAGCAAAATTTCAAATTTCAAAAACTGAAAAACAACTTTTACTGAAGATGCTCCTCCTCCTCCTCATACACCACTCATCATACACTCGTCATACACTCGTCATACACTCGTCATACACCACTCATCATCAGCAACAACAACAAACATAACACAAACATAACGCAAAATAATCAAATCGATCGATCGATCGTATACAAAATAATGGGGAAAGGAGGAAAATTAGTACTAAAGAATGTTAACGATAAAAAGATTTCCAAGACTGAACATAATAATAATAATAACAATAATAATAATAGTAATAATAATAGTACTAGTATAAAACAAAATAGGGGTTTAAACTGTTGTTGGGCAAAGAATAAAACGACCGGTTTGCCGTGCATGAATAAGAAACAAGAGTTGAACGCAATACCTTACTGCTCGAAACACTTGGGAAAAGGAGATGGGGCGTTTTCAATCAAAGACCACGAGATATGCGGTAAAATATTAGTCGCCAATTTTGATCTTCCGAAAGGCTATAAGTCCGTATACTTTGGCACGAGAAAACCGATAAAGATGTTGAACGCGCATCGACAAGATTACATGTTATCCTTTTGGAAAGGCGGCGGCGTCATTGATCCGCAAGATTATTTAGAGGGTTCGAAATTACAATTCATGTCGAACCCGGGGCCGAACGAACGATCCAACGTGACGTGTACGGATCGCATGTTTGGCGATACGAGAGACGTTGGAATCGTTGGACGAGAGTACAAATGTACTGACTTCATTCCGAAAGGGACGCAACTGCTCCAATTTTACGGACATAATTGGTTTTCTGCTCGTGGAATTAAACTCGTCGATTGCGGGACGAAGAAATACCCAGCTCCATTGAGAAGAAGAAATAAGAAACCGTTGGAAGAGTAACTAAGAACATAATGGTATAAATGCTCAGATCATACACGCACACAAATATAGACAGACCTCCCCCCCCCACGAGCACACACATGAAAGATAGAGAAAAAAACCACGCAAAGTTTATTTAAGTACTTTTAGAATATCTACGTACTTTATTAGATTAGAGTTGCCAACATATGATACCTAATACACTAATAGTCACGGTGCCTTTTTCACCCTTTTTTATAGTTGCTGATGATGTTCAACATCCCTAGTTCAACTTTTCGAATTTTCGAATTTTCGAATTTCTTGTCCCGCAAACGTCAAACATCATCAAATCAAGCAGGAACAGAAAAAGGAATATTATTTAATAGCCTGATAACGGAATTACCCCGAAGAAGAAGAAACAAAGAAGGAGAGAAAGAAAGGCGATGACTGCTAATAAGAACAACAAAACGAAAAAAAGAGCGACTGCTACTGCTGCTTTGAAGTCATCACAACAACACGAACAAGAGGAACGAAAACGAGATGATGTTGATGTTAATGATGATGATGAACACAAAAAAAAAGAACAACGAGCAACAAATTCGCCGCACGAAAAATCTATGGCGATCCTAATCGTCTTATTAGCTTTCGTGAGATTGTTCTATAGATGGTATAATAGACCTCACACGTTCATATCGTGTACAGATGAGCAAGCATTCGTTAAAGAGAGTGAGAATTATTTACTGCCGTGGGAGTTTGAGAAATTAAAAAAGTGCACGATGGAACATCCTCGATTGGAGAACAAGAACGCTTTACACAAGTCGTCGTTCGCGAAAACGAGAGGGTTCGTCGTTAAATTCAACGAAGAAGGAATTAGTTCTTTTATTAACCATCCCGATTACGGCGATTGCTTTGGCGAGTTGTTCAAGAAAATGCGCTTACCCGATACGAATGCATACGTGTTCAATACGCTTCTGTGCGAATTATCTGAGTACGAAGAGTGGAAAAACAACTTGACTGCTGTTGGTTTACATTTAGATCAAACAGTTGGCATGCAAGGCTTGAAAGCAGATCATCAGTTTTTAGCGCACCAAGTGAACGTGTTCTACGTCGATGTTGCGGATGATATGCAAGGCGGAGAACTCGAAGTTTGGAAATATGGAAACGGCAGTTTGAAAGAAAACGAATATTTGAAACCACACAAAAGCGTTAAACCCGTTGTGAATAAGCTCGTTGAATTCAGAGGAGATTCTTTTCACCAAGTGAAAGCGTACCATACACGTGCAAATAGTCAAATCAAACGATTATCGATCGTTCTAGAACAATACAAAATTAGAGAAGAATTTATGGAGAACACGATTGATTTTCTCGAAGCTCTAAAGGCGAATATGACGATGATGTAGAGAGTTTTATATAATATATTCAATTTTAATAGCAGTATATATATAGTATATAGTATATATATATAGTTAATTAACTCGCTCGCGATTGCGTAGCTCCAATTTCAGCCTTTAACCTCACAGCTTCCTCAGTCGCGTCCGCGATTTCAGCCTGTGTGGCCAAATCTTCCGGGTTCGCTTGGAGAAGCGCACTAAATTTCTTTTCGATCGCTTCCTCAAATTGAGTGTATTGCGGATCACTCGTCTTTAAAGATTTCCCTAATTTCTTCTCGACTTCATCTAACGATTGAAAGAGGGCTTTGTATATCCCGTTTGGATCTTCCAAACCCATCGATTCGCGAAACGTGTTTTGCGTGTGTTCCAAATACGCTCTCACTGACCCATTTGATTCTTCCCAGGAGTGATCGATCGCGTCATCGATGCGATCAGTCTTCGAGAGAATACCAATCTATGATTAATATAACCATAATAATTATAATAATTGAATAGTTTGAAAAAGAAGAGTTGTTTTAGTTAGTAATAAAAAAAAGATTCAATATATATATCAAAAAGCCACAATAAGAACAAAGAACACAACACGATCAAGTCATCAAAAGAAAATATTTAGATTATAGTAAACATACCTCTTGCATAATTTGCTTATTCTTAGCGACATACGCCTTTATCTTAGCTTGATCGCCATCTAATGGTAATGGATTCGTCTTGGACTTCTCAACCAACTGTCGAAATTTCCTTTGTTCGTTGGCAAAGTAGTCCTTCACTATGTCCCCTTCTTTTTGTTGTTGTTGTTGCTTTTGTTGTTGTTGTTGTTGTTGTTGTTGTTGAGGAGGTTGTTGTTGCGACTGCGTTGCGAAACGTGCGTGATTTTGATTTCGAACATTGGCAGATGATGCTGATGCTGATGACGATAATACAATAACAGTACTACTCACGCGAGTAATAGTGTGAGTAGTAGTAGTAGTATATGAACAAGCCGCTGCTGATAGTTGTGCAACGCGTGATCGCACCGTTCGTAACATTATAATATTAATATATATTGTTTATTAGCGCGTGGAACTTTTGTGACGACGATGATCGCCCAATAACATGCAGACATGAGCAGCAGCAGATCAAGCCCTTCATGCTTTTAGCTTTTTTGCTTTTACTACCTGTACTCGCTTGTCGCTTTGGCTTCCCTCATCAGTCAGTCAGTTAGTTTGGCATCGTACAGTAGTAGTGATAATATTAATATCAATATTAATATTATTAATAATAAATAATAATAAATAATAATGAACAACAGAGAGAAGATGAGAGTACTGTTACAGTCTCCTCGATCGACGACATCCTCACATCATCAACAACAGAATAGTAGTATGAGCACGAGTAGTTACTCTTTTTTCAACGCACAACAACATATTAATCAGAAACTAACTTATTTAATAATAGTAACAGTAGTGATCGTATTCGTACTCGTCGGGAACTTTGAATCGATCATGAAAACGAGCGTATCAGATAGATCAACAAAGATTCATAGTAATAATAATAATAATAATAATGAAATAATAATAAATGATAATAGTATGATTCTTAATAATGATATTGATGATACAAATGTTGTTGACGATGATGATGATGATGATGTTACTACTACGCACAATAATAATAACAAAGAAGAAGAAGAAGAAGAAGGAGAGAACTTATCGAGTAGAAATAATAATAATAATAATGATAATAATAATAATAATAATAATAATGATAATAATAATAATAATAATAAACTCAAAAGTGCAATTGCAGTCGGAAACGGAGCTTCTTTGAGAAACTCTGGCTTTGGCAGGCAAGTGAACAAGAACGACGTCGTTTTAAGATTCAATCTCTTCAAAACAGTCGGCTTTGAGACGGACGTTGGGTCGAAAACGACACATTGGGTAATGTCTACGATTAAAGATCCAAACGATTTCGATCGAGAGGAAATTCCAAATTTGAAACAATCTTTAGAACACGTCTATATCCCTTTTGTTTTCAGAGATTGTTCAAATGCGAACGAAGTCACGTGTCCGCGGTTGAGATCTAAAATCCCAAAGCAAAACATACGCATACACGAGTTGAAACAAATCATGCGAACGTGGTTGAACCAAAATGGGATGGATGATGTGAAAATACACTCAGACGAGGCGCCAAATTTAAACACTTTATACGATGAATATAATTTGAACGAAAAGTTCCCGTCAATGGGCCTCATGTTTCTTAACTTTGCGTGGAGGAAATTCAAGCAGCCGGTTGAATTCGCCGGTTTTGATTTTTATAGCGGATCTCACGATCATTATTGGGAACGGAAACTGAAGAACGAAACGTGTCATAACATGAACGATGAATCTAGAGTGTTGAGCCAATTCGTAAAGGAGAAAAAATTGAAAGCGCTCGATTTGAAAGCTCAACAAGTTTTAGCGAGCTTCGTTCCAAAAGGTGACGAAGCGTACGATCCTCGATGTAAGATTGTTTGCAACCAAAATTTAAACGACTTGTTTTGTTTGACTTTGCGTGGCAAAGAAGTCGACGTGTACATGGCAAATCCAGAGAAATGGGAACATAGTCACGGCATCGTTAGCGCGTATTCAAAGAAGATGAAGGCGAAGGAAGTTAAATCGAAAGGGTCGAAGAAAGGTCTCCGAAAACTATCATTGTAATGATGATGATGATGTAAATTATTAGCGCTGCCACCGCGTAGTATCAGCAGTAGTATATTGTACAATTATTTATCTATATACTAAGTTCTACAAACGTCTAGCAATTTTGCGCGTTCTATCTACGTTCAACCCGAGCTCTCTTGCCTCTTTTTCTTTTTGTTTGTTCCTTTCAGCCATGAGTTTCGCTAATACTTCCCAATTAGCTTCAGAGGCGACTTCAGTTACTTGACTCGCAATATTCTCAGATTCAGTTTTTACTGCCTTATTACCATCATCATCACCATCATCTGCTACTAATTTCTTCTCCCCCTTTTCTTGATCTTGATCTTCATCATCTTCGTCTTCTGTAATAAGTTTTTTCTGTTGCCACGTTTCGCCACCTTTTGCGCCCCACTCCATTCTTTCCATGGTCATATTATTATCCCCGGCTGCCGCTCCAGTGGCGTCGATCACTTTATTTAACGAGCTTGGTGATAACGTGATACCTTTTGCGAATGGAGAAGATGCACCAACGCCAAATAGCCCTGGCGATGCCGGTGGGGTCGATTCGCTATCAATTCTTGCGCGCTTGTTTGGCGATTTAAACGGCGATCGAACAAAGTTCACTGCTGTTCCAATAATCCCAGCGGCTGCGTTGAGAGTTTTCCTCACTAAACTGACGCTTGGTGAAAAATTTGCGTTATTATTATTATTATTATTGTTGTTGTTGTTGTTGTTGATGTTGATGTTGTTATCGATCGTAGAAGCTGGCGAAGGATTTTGCGTTGGAATGATTTCTTCTTCTTCGAGTTCTTCTTCTTCTTCGTCTTCAGACGATGATGATTCTTCATCGAATTGCACGCGAACTCTTTTTTTTTGACCTTGTAAATAATCGTTCGTAGTGCGAGGTTTTATTTCCATTCTAACGTCTCCTCCTCTGCTAATAGCATCGCGTATTTTCTTCGCCTCTTCCTCTTTCTTCTTTTCCGAATCGCTTTTATAGTCGCCGTCGAGTTCTTCTTCTTCTTCTTCTTCTTCTTCTTCTTCTTGATTGGTTATTCCAAACTTATTATTATTATTACTTGCTTTTTTCATTGGTGATCCCATCATTGCATGTGGCTGTGATATGTCCGATAATACCGAAGGTTGTTGCGTTAAACTTTTCGAGAATTTTTGAACATATTCATATTCAGGTGTTTCCGATAACGGTGGTGCGTCCTATTAAAAATAATAATACAGAAATAGGGAGAGAGAGAGAATACAAAATATGTTAATTAAATGAGAAATATATAAAATGATGATCACGTGTCACGACGTCACATTATGTTATACTCAGAGATATAAAATATGCAATCATGAATCACGCACAGAGAGGTGTTTTGAAATTCGAGTGTATACAAAAGCTGATTGATTTGATTTGATTCGATGGATGATGTCTGACGACGACGATGCAGATTTATGTCAAAATAATATATATATATACCTTGAAGTCTTTCGCCCATCCACTGATTTCATCTAACTTTTTCTTCGTATCTTCGGTCATGTCTAGACTATGTCTGATTTCATCTATCGTCTCTGTTGCGATCGTTCTCCCTGATACGATCATATCAATTCTATATTACTGTTATTTGTATCTGTTTTTGTTTTATGCTGTTGTTGTAGATACATCGGGCCTAATAATAACACTTCTTCTCACACAGCACAGATGACAGAAAAAGAGAAAAAGAGAAAATAATAATAACAAATAACATAAAATGTCTCGACCATCAGTATCGAGCAAGGTCAGAATAACTGATATGAGTACTAATAATGGAGAACACTTAGTATTGATATCATCATCATCATTGAATGATAGTACTGATAATAATAATAATAATAAAAAGAAGTCGTCGTCGTCGTCGTCGTTCACTTCTTTTACTGTCGTTGTTTTACTCATTTTCTTCTTTTCGTTGATTACTGCCGCGGCTCTGTATACGACGACGACACCAAAATCAACATCACGTTCTCGTTCGATGTTTAAGAGTAATAACGACAAAGGACAACGATCACTACTGAAATCAAAAGAAACACAAACACAAACAACAGCATCATTACTCGATTGGTTATTCGTACCGAAAAGTTTCCTGTTACGAACTCAAACTAAACATCAAAAGCAAAAAAATGAAAAGACCGATAATATTGAAATATTCGTCATAGCACAACCTGGCGACGAGCGCGATAAGGAAGGATTCGAACGCATAAGAAACAGTTTCCCTGCTGCACAGACGACTATTGGTATCACCGCGGCGAAATGGCCAGAGCAAATCAAAGAAGCCGAATGGGCTATTGAACCTATTAGAAAATTGAACGAAGAATTATTTGATACGAACAAATATCACTATAGCGAAAAGTTCGTGAAAGAGAACGAACGAACGGCTCATTCGTTGAAGAACTTAAGATGGATTGGCGTAATCGATGAGAGAAATGAAAAGAGTGGGAAATTACCGAAAGATAAAGTAGGATTAGCGCATCACATTGGATGTCTATTCGCGCATTTACATGCGTGGAGAAGCGTTACGGAACAACTCGGTAAACAAAGAGCGTGGATTATGGAATCCGATGGGAACGAAGTACCAGATCGAACGCTCGAAATGAAACAGTTATTACGCAATGTCCCGGATGATTTCGATTTCATTTCATTAGGACCGCATTACGACGAAGTATGTATTAGAACGGAACACACTGTAGGTTTTTTTCCTTCGAATAATTGCGAAAAATCAAGATTTGAATTCAAAGTTGAAAAAGATCCAAACGATAAGTATTCGCGCTCTGGGAAAAAGACTTTTTATTATTGGCCGAAAATGGGAAACGGCGCTGGTTTACAGAGCTATTTAATCGGTCCAAATTTTTATGATAAAGTGACGAGATATCTCGCGAGACACGGTGCTGATATGATCGACGCGTTCATGTTTGGTCACTTGTGTCAAAATAACTACGTCAACGAAGAAGCAAAAGTAGGTGGAATAGAGCCACCAAAAGGATTTGAAGATATAACGACAAAGCGTTTGACATCGCGCGATGAAAGTGGATTGAAGATTCTAAACTGTTACGTCGTTGGACCAGTCGAAGATTGCGCGGATTGTTTATTCAAGCACGAAGAAGAAGAAGGAGAGGAAGAAGTAGACAAAAACAAAAGCGATTATGACGATGATAAAAAGGAAGGATCTCTCGGCGAAGATGTGTTGGTGAGCGAACGCAGACCGTTTGCGTTTCAAAATAATCATGAGAAAGAAATGGCGGGAGATTCCACGAACTTTGTCGGTAGTGACGAATCTTTTGAAGACTTGCTCTCTAAATTCGAAACTAAACACGGTGCTGCAAAGAAACCAAAATCGTCGACGACGACGAAGAACGCGAAGAGTATGATAAAGTAATAGTATTAATAGCATATGTATACATAAATAGAAATAATAGCATGCTAGCTCCACATAGATAGCGTATAGTTCATAGTAATAATGTAAACAGTAGTATAATAATACGTACGACGATTATAGTAGTTTTCCTCTCATTATTAATATAAAAGTTAAAAAGATAACTGTACTACATTTATCTCTATGTGTGTATGTAATAGTATTTGGTTTTATTTTAAGCTTTCTTATCATCATCTGCATCTTGCGGCGTATCTGCGTAGATATTTTCGGACATTGACCAAACTTGAATGATGTTATCTTCCGCGACGGATGCGATGACCCAGTCGTCGTTTTGATTCCAAGCGAAATCGGAAATTTTCTGCGTATGCCCGCCGTGAATGAACAACAACTCTGGCGGTCCATCCTCTGCATCTTCAGGCGTTTGCTCCTCACCGATCATGTTCAAATCCCAAATGGCCACTCGTCTGTCCGCGCCGCACGACCCTAATACGGTTTCTGATTTCGGCGACCATCCAATTTGGAAAACCTCCTCCGTATGATTTTCAAACGTATGCAAACGCGATGTTAATTTACGAATATCGAACAAAGCGACAGTTTTGTCTGCTGATCCAGTCGCTAATAAGTGTTCGTTGAATGGGTTAAACGCCAAACAATTCACCTCTGCGTCGTGCGCTTCGACCGTTGCCGTCGCCGCATCCACGGAGACGCTCTCGTTATCCCACAGAATCATCTTCTTATCGTCGCCGACTGATCCGAAAATGTGTTCATGCTTTTGATGCCACGCAACGTCTTCAATAACACCACCATGTCCTTTAAACACTCTGTTCGCTTCCAACGATCTACATTGTATCTGATTAGTCGAAGCCGCGTTGTTTGAAGTATTCTGTGGACCTAAAACGTTTGCGGCGTGTAAATCCCATATGCATATTTGCGCATCGTCCGATCCTGACAACAAATGTCCAGTTTTATATGGCGACCATGCTAAACCATAGCCTTCGCTTAAATGCCCAGTTAAGCGCAAATCTGGCTGACACGAAGAATCCGGATTTGGTTTCGATGAATGTTTTGAATAATCAAACACGTATACTTCGGCGCAAACTGTTTTCGTTGCAATCATGAACGTATTCGATGGACAATATCTGGCACGATTAACCTCCCCATCATGATTAATCAACTGTGTAACGTTCACTTTACCTGCATTCGTGCCATACGACCCTTGATCGTTGTTTTGTTTCGAATTATTTTCATACTCCGTGGCGTCCACCGTAGCGTCTTCCAAAGGCAATTGTATTTCGCAGACGATCAAGTGGTTCTGTTCGCCTTCTGATGTATGCGTGCCTAGAATTAACTTTTGTGTCGAGCATTCTTTATCTTGGTGTTCAACTCTGTCAGGTAACCATTGTACTGTTAACGATGGCCACTCAAGAGCGTGCGAAATCACTAAATCGTACAAAAAAGGAGTATTCTTCTTCCAGATCTTATACTCTTCGGCTATTAAACGTTCTTCGACTTCGTCAGGGAACGAATCTTCATTTCCTTGATCACCGTTATTGTTGTTGTTGTTGTTGTTATGGTTGTTGCGTTCGCTCTTATGTTTTGAACTCATTTTATTCAATTATGTATACTATATATTACTTTTAATAACTCTTCTTCGTCGTCTTCGTCTTCGTCGCGTTTTTTGAGAATTTTGAAAACTGATGAACCTTTTTTATACCGCGCGTTGTTGGTCTTTAAATACGACGCAGACGATGATAGAATGGAACAGAAAATGACGATAACAAATCACGCACTACTTATGAGTTAAGTAGTTATATATATATATTTGTCCTATGTCCAATTTATTAATGATAAGTATATATATTTATATTCTGACGATGATGTGAGGAGTGTGTTATGCGACGACGAGATCTGCAGCAAGGGGTAGCACGACAGAAACTGAGAGAGCACTCTGTCACAGAAATAACGAGGACCATCATCAGCAGCAGCAGCAGCACGAAAATTCCTCGTTTTACTACCATAATCGAGGTAATACTAACTAATAATAATATCATCATTATTACTATATCAATAATATTTTAGTATAATAAATGGGTGAAGATGAAGACGCGCTGTTAGCCCTAGCGCTACAGGAAGAATATAACAACGAAGCCAAACGTGATGATTACTATGACGACCGCCGCGTAATAGAGGGCAGCGACGACGACGACGACGAATTCAGGCCAACGAATAAAAATACTCGAGGTCGTTCGACTAAGAGGAAGACTAAGAAGAAGATCGGCGCAGAGACTAATAAAACGAAAGCTTACACCACTGAAGCTACCACAGTTCAGAAGAAGAAACGTACTCCTACTATTAATGATGACAATAATAATCAAAATCAAAATTCACTCGATTCCTATCAAGAAGCTCTGAGGAACAAGAAAACAGAACTACTAGTAAGGAAGAACGAAACTACTGCCGCTACTGCTACTGCTACTACTACTACTGCTACTACTACTAATGAACGAAAGAAGCCGACGAAATCGGTTTATAACGATGTTGATTTGAAAACGATGATGTCCCTCGGTCTTTTGAAACCGGGTTTAAAACGCATCGCACATAACTTCGGCTTCACTTCGTTGGAGAAACAGATGGTCATCGCGGACTTACTAGAAGATGGAACAATACATTGCGCAGAAAATTTTGATGACAATGGTCACAAAGAGAAAGATTTCAAAACACCGGCTTCGTTTTCGATGTACATAAAACGCTTAACGAACCCGGAGATTAAATTCACCGATGGATGGGGTAACGTCAAATACGACCTTAATAGCATCGATGAATTTAAAGAAGAAGAGAATGAAGAAAAAGAAGAAGAGGAAGAGGACAACAACAAAAAAGTAGCAAGAGTTCATCAGTGGGTTTCTTTGAAAGTGATCAGAGATAGGATTGATAAGGACGACCTCGAGAACATCATTCCAATGAAAACGCCTCCAGAACCAAGACCAAAAAAGGAACCGAAGCCACCGAAAGCGCCGAAACCTCCTAAAGAACCAAAGCCACCGAAACCGTCGCCAAAGAAGAAAAAGCGAACAGCGCAGGAAGAAACGTTATACAGAGCGCAAAAGTACATAGACGCCGGTCCAAGTTTAGCGAGAGATAAACCTAGACGCGAAATAAAAAAGACAAAGCGTAACTACGGTTTAATGGGCAACGACGATAACGAATATGGCGCCGATTTACACATGGTCTCATGCGAGAACTATAGAGAGCCAAAAGTGAGACGTGTGACGACAAAGGGCGCACAACCTTTTGATATGTTAGTCTCTCCAGCGTGTTTACTTGTCATGGATTATCATTCGCATTTATGTTCGAACGAAATCATCGGTTTTCTCGGAGGAACGTGGGACGGAGAAAAGAGAATGTTGAGAATCACTAGAGCTTTACCTGCGAGACAGCTCTCACTTTTTGATGAAGAACAGGCAAACGCTGGACAAGAAGTCGAACTTGACCCGTCGTCCGTTCCAGACATCGTCGAACGATTAGACGCGAACAACGAAAGAGTCGTCGGATGGTATCACTCGCACCCGATCTTCCCAAATCATCCGAGTTTGAGAGACATCGAAAATCAATCGAATTACCAAAGAATGTTCAACGATGCAGAAATAATCGACGACGGCAACGATGACAGAAACACGAACAACATTAACAACAACAACAACAAATCGTCTTCCTCTCACGTTAAGAATTGTCCATTCGTTGGAGCGATTGTTGGCCCATACGATTTGAAGAATCCATCGAGCGTGAGCGATATTAGATATTTCCACGTCTGTTCGGACGATCCAAACGAGAGGAACCCGCGAAATTTCACTCCTTTCCAACTCGAACAAGAAATCGTTAGCAAAAATGACATTAACGACGACGACGACGATAATCATCGCGAAGAATTGAACGAAATAGAAGGTGAAAAAGTTGTAGCAGTAGAAGCAAAGACGACGACCGCTGCTGCTGCTGCTGCTGCTGATAAAGATCGTAGTAAAACTACAACAATTAATTTTGGCACCGATGAAGCAATGCGTGAAATGAAAAACTTAACCGAACGCTTCAAACCCGGTTCTCCTGAATCCGTTTACGTTGAAAGTATTTCAATGAACGAGGTCTGGAAAGCCGGAGAAACGAAAGTTTTAAAGTTAGAGAAGAGCTTATTAGACAGGTGCCCGCAAGAGTGGAGGTTTTGCGATAAGACGAAATATGTTTCCGAAATCATTGACGATTTAAAGCAATCGTGGGGATTGTCATCATAGTAATAGTAAAGAAAAGAGAGTAGCCAAAACATTATTTGTCCATCAAATTACAAATTGAGAAATTGTACATTCAACATTGCATCAATTTCAAAATTCAAAAACAAACAACAACCAGCAAAAAACAAAAACAGCAGCATATGCCATACGCCATATGCTTCCTCAACAATAATAATAATAATAATACGTAATAATAATAAATAATGTCTAACAATTTACTACTCACTGAATTAGATCTCACGGAGACAATCATCATTGATAGAACACGATCGCCACAATTGCACGCACTGAAGCGCCCGAAGAGAACTCTATTAATTAATAATACTAACATAAGTAATATAAATAAAACGAACGATGATGATGATGATGATATTGACTCGAACAGATTCTTGGTCTCCAAAGATATTGCGAAACAAATCTTAGGATTACAATATTCAACCATTTATTACCAACGATTAATGAAATTGAAGAGACTATTGATCTCTTCGAAGAATAAATTTGGTTCGATCTGTCCATTAATGAGCATAATCAACTTAGGCGTAGCAGCAGAAAAAGAAGAGGAAGATATTAATACTAATAAAGAAAAAGACTCTCAGAATACTCAGACGCAAAACAAAAAGGAATCCATGGATGCAGATGATGATAATAAAAACGCATCGTCGTCGTCGTCATTAGGCCCCGAGTGCGTAATCATTGGAACCATTTATAAAGAAATGTCAAAGAAACCGATCATCTTGGACGAATATATCAAGACCAAGGCCGGAGTAACGAAGAAAGAACAAGTCGACAATGGGTTGATTGATACGGAGGAAAATTTCGTTGATTTGGAACAAGATTATTGTATTTTAGAGGACGAAAGTGCGAGAGTGAAATTAAAAGGCCCTGGGGTAAATACTGGCGTACTCGTTACTGGGGTCATCGCGGCTGCTAAAGGAAGAGTAAACGCAAAGGGAGATTTTGTCGTCGATGCAATGGTTTTCGCACAAACGAAAAGTGAGAGCGATGATGATAACAAAATGGATACGGGCGTTATTGGTTTAGAAAAAAATACTGCCGCAACAGAGTCGTCTTACGTATGTCTAGTTTCTGGTTTGAATTTCGGTGCATCTGCTTCGAATGATGCTCGAGCCGCTTTATTGAGCGAGTTCATCGAAGGCAGTTTGTTATTATCTTCTTCTTCTAATGATAATAATAATAACAACAACAGTTATGAAGAAGAACAGAAGAAATTAATCGCTGCAATTTCACACGTCGTCGTTTGTGGAGAGTTAGTTTCATCAAAAACGAGAGAAGAAGAACGAATCTTGGGCGAGAAACCGAAAAACGGTGAAGCGCCGAAGGTGAAACCGACGACGAATAGTTCCATGCAAAAAGCGGATGCTTTTTTAGCGAAACTGTGCGAATTAGTCACCGTCGATGTTATGCCCGGGACCTCGGATCCAACGAACTCTGCTTTGCCGCAACAACCTATCCATAGCTGCTTCTTTCCAAACGCCGCTAGATTTGAGGGATCAACTTTTAACAAAGTAACGAATCCGCACGAGTTTCAAATTTCATCATCCTCTTCCGCAGAGGCTTCGACATCATTATCATCATCATCATCAGAACAGATTATGTTTCTTGGAACATCTGGACAGAACGTGCGCGATTGTTTACAAAACTCTTCGACCGGTATTGGCTTGAAAGAAAAATCTGCGGAAGAAAAATCGAAAGCTGTTTTAGACGTCATGGAGAGATTTTTATGTTGGGGGCACATTGCACCTTCGGCGCCGGATACTTTGGCCTGTTATCCTTTTAAAGACAGAGACCCGTTTGTTTTGACGCACGTTCCGGACGTTTTCTATGCAGGATGTCAAAGCGCTTTTGGAGCGAGAGAAGTAGTCGTAGCGTCAAAAAAATCCGTATTGATTTCCGTGCCGAGCTTTAGCGAAACCGGGAGTGTCGTTTTGTTGAATCTGAAAACGATGAAGGCTGAGGAAGTTACGTTTACTATAGCGCAATAATAGTAATAATAATAATAGTACTGTAATAATAATAATAATAATAATAATAGAGAAATTATATAAAAAAGAGAAGAATATATTTGATGTGGTTGCGCGGATTTGACGCACGAGGTGTCTAGTAATAGTAAATACACAACAAAAAAGATAACAGAACAGAACTACGTACGGTAATTTAAAACAACAAACAAAACTACATACTAATAATCATCATCGTCTCGTAATTGAATAGGCGGCATGTTTCTAAAATCGTCGACTTGAAGCGTGCGTCCAGATTTCGTCTTTACCATGTACTCTCTAGCCTGTTTCGGTTTAGTCTCACTAATACCTGTCATGTTAACATCCATGCGTCTTTCTCCTCTCGTTGTGCCGTTATTCTGATTCGGATTATTGTTATGATTAAGCTCTCTCACGATTTCGGGCGAGATCAAATAATGATTTTGATGCGAAGACGCTAATTTGCTCAAACGTTTCTTTTGCTCTTTATTTAGTTCGTGTTTGTATCGTTGTACGAAACACAAAAGCGATTGATGCCAGACCACCGGTAGCGCTCTCTGTTCGTGCGTGAACTTGAGAAAACTATCGACTAACGTATCTAATACACGGTATGGTAACGCGTATTTCTTATCTAACAAGACGCGAATGAAAAACGACGTCGTTCCGGCGTATTCCAACTCGGCGAGTTTTATCAACACGGCCGAGGAATGTAAAGCCGGGACTGACGTCTTTCCCAAAACGGATGATAAAACGACCGCTTCACGCAATGTGCACGTTTTACTTTCACATAAAGGGAGTAAAATACCTTTAAACCATGCGCCAGGTTTAAACGTCGCCTTTCTTAAGGCTTGATATAAAGCGTGGTGTAAACGTTTATGTTCTTGAATATCATCCCTTACTCTTGGTAAGAGAACTAAAACGTAAAACCTTTGCGCCATGTGTTCGTTTAAATTCGATGAAAACAACCTAGTCGCTTGATACATTGCATGCGGCGACCAAGTATCCGGTCTCGTTAACCATAACACCTCTTCCCAATTCGATAAAGCCGGGATGATCTTAAACGCTTTTGGAAACTTTCCAGTAGTATATCTCTTCAAAAGTTCGCCGACTTTTCTGTACACCGTTAGAACTTTCTCATCAATACCCTCTGGCGCGAAATCTTCCAACATAGCTCGTTTTCTCTCCTCCTCCTCTAAATTGTTTCTTGAATTATTATTATTCATCTTCATCATCATCGTCTCGACTTCTTCGCCTTGCTCTTCGGCTTCTTTATCGTGTATTTTCTCCATGATCATATCGGCTAAAGATCTTTGTTGTCCAAACGGGTTCATGAAAGCGTTTAAAGCCTGTTCATCTGCTTCATCTAATTCAACGTCTTCGTATTCTTCGTGTTCGTATTCTTTGTTCATATGCTCCACTGGGTCGTATAAAGATTTCTTATCGTCGTCTGAATCGTCTTCTTCTTCGAAGGTAATACCATCAAACGCGTTATTATTGTTATTGTTATTATTATTAGTAGTAGTAGTAGGTCTTCTTTCATCATCATCATCGTCGTCGAAATCATCATCGTTGTTCAATAATAGAGCGGCGGATTTTTCCTTTTTTCTTTTGCTCTTTTTTGTTTTCCCCTCATCTTCATCATCTTCCTTTTCATAGCCGCCATCATCATCATCTTCTTCTTCTTCTTCTTCTTCTTCTTCTCCGTTATCGATTTCGAATAATTGTTCCCTGGCTTCTTTGATTATCTTCTTCGTTAATTTATCTGATACGAATTCTTCTTCATCAGGTTGTCTCTGTCTCTTATTAGTAGTATCGTTCGTTCGTTTATTACTGTTACTGTCGATCAATCTCTTCGCCAGTGTATCGCGCTGAAGAGTATCTTCGTACGAGAGCTCGTGCTTCTGTCCTCCTTTGTTCGTCTTCGTCTTCTTCTGTGCCTTGATAGGTTTAGTACTATCGTTCGAAACCATTTATGCTTATTCGTGTTTATGCCGTGTTATTATTATTAGTAAGACGTGTCAGGTCTATAGCTATTACTATCTGATTACTACTCGTGTGTGTTTATGAATTACACAATTACAGTAGCAGAGTATTATTGTTTTAATTGCTGCTGTAAAGTTGTAAAGTTCGAATCACAAAAACACTGCACTGCAGCAGGGGCTATAAATAATAAGAAAAATCAGTATTGTATACTAGGGGATCACGACTAAATAGTACTACTATTATTATTGCCATTAATACGGCAGACGAGAGATAAGAGAGACGAGAGACAAGAGAGAGATTTATCGTTCAGAGTTTTTCGTGAATACACATATTCTACTAAGTAGTCTGAACACATCATCATCATCAGCAGCAGCAGCAATAATCATCATCAGCAGCAATACTATATATCATTAATAAGATGGTTAATATATTATTTAATCATCACAATAATAATAATAATCGGTATACTAATAATAATAATAATCTTCTTCTCCTGATCGTTCTCGTTCTGTTATCATCACCGTCGAACGATGAGAGTAGTCTTACGCGTGATGTTGGTTTCTGCCCTTTTTACTGCCCATCAACATCAGTCGTTCGAGCACAGGTGCAGAGCATAATACGTTCAGATATTACACACTTGCGTGATAGGAACTTGAACAGGAAGTTCGGGTCTATCAGTAGCGATAATAATATCAATAATAATATCAATAATAAGATGTTGTTCCACGATGGACCGTCGTTAGAGGCGAGATTTAATAAACCGAATGGAATATGCACTGCACCGGATGGTAAGGACGTATACGTCGCGGATACTTTTAATCATAGAATAAGAAGGATCGACGTACAGTTCGGAACCGTGACGACGTTGGCGGGGACGAACGAAGCCGGTCATGAGGACGGCGTAGCGAATAAGGGACAAGCGAAATTTAAATTCCCTGAAGGGTGCGCGGTGTCCCCAGACGGCGGGTTCGTCTACGTCGCGGATGCGATGAACAATAAGATTAGGGTGATCATTTTAGGATCGGGAATAGTTAGAACGGTCGCAGGGAGCGGCTTAGTTGGATACCACGACGACGTGGACGGTAAAAAGGCGAGGTTTAATAAACCTACTGGTATTGTCATGCATCCAGATGGACATACGTTGTTCGTTTCAGATACTGCAAATAATATGATTAGAAAAATAGACGTGAAAACTGGAGAAGTTTCGACTTTGATAGGGCAAACGGTCCCGGGCTTGAGAGATGGCGATACCTTACAAGCGCATTTGTTTAGCCCGAGAGGTTTATCATGTTCTACGAACGATAAGTGTCAATTTTTAGCCGTCGCCGATTCAGGAAATCACGCCATTCGACTGATTAATACTGCGAATGGACAAATAAAAACGATTAGTGGCGGTAATGGACGAGGGTATTCCAGAGGCGTTAGCGCGCGCGAAGCGCAATTTTCAAAACCTACTGGAGTGTCGTTTCTCCCATCCAGTTCGTCTTCTTTGGATAAAAATGTAAAGACTTTGAACGTATTAATCGTAGATTCCGGTAACGGCGCTATTCGAAAAGTACCACTCACAGTTGCGGAGATAAATAAATGGCAGAAAGATGTTACTTACGAGTTCAAATTAGAGCGCGATTCAGTGAGTGATGTCACGATTGTAGATCAATCGCATCACGTAAGAGATCAACTCAATAGACGCTCGGCGACCAAGGCGTCGTTTGAAACGCCTTTTGGGATTTCCGTTTGCCCAGAATCGAAGAGAGTATACGTCACAGATCGAGGTAACCCGGCATCGATTAAGCTTCTCGATATCGATAGAAAGCTCGCAAGGACAGTCGCTGGCGCGTTGAACGTTGAATTCGATCATACACAAAATGAAAATGGCGATAGTATTTTAGACGACGAAGGCGGCAGCGCTGGAAAAGATGAAATTGACGATGGTAACGGTAAACAAGCGATCAAACATATAACTGGTATATACGACGTCCGTCACAGAGGTGGAATATCCTCTAATGCAGATAAAGATTCTTTACATCCGAACGTCATTTTAGCCGCGAAATCTGCCGAAGCCCATAGCGCCGAAGCCGTTTGGGCCAGAGGCGTTGAAACGAATTTAGGGCAAATGGGTCGCGAAAATTTCTATCACTATCACACTATGTCTGGAACGTTCGGATCGATGATGGATAAATATGAAGAAGCGAAAATGCGCGCGAAAAATACTTCTGCCGGTAAACGATTTATTCGTTGGTGGATCTCTTTGTCCTTATTCATGCAAGTGTTTTATTACTTACTGTTTCAAGTCGTTTGGTATATCGGCTTGAAGTACGTTTGCAAAAAATCACCTACGTTGAACGCATTCGTGGAATGGTCTTGCGAGAAATCTGGCTATAACAGATTCATGGCATGGTTTTATTTAAAATCAAAGCCACTAAGAGATTTGTTGTCGCCAATTTTCGATCATGTATACAGACGCGTGATCGTCCGATTAATGAATGTAATCGTTCCAAAGTTGAAACGATTGTACGAGTCGTACCCGATAATCGATAAAACTCTCGAATTCACGAAAACGTCAGTCGTGAGTTTCGTTCAATTCATTAAATCTTCCATTTCGATTTCAATATTCAGCAAACTCATTCCGTTTATTCAAAAATGGAAAATTATTCTTTTCTTGAACGTTCGAAGGGTTTCACCAAAGTTTGGAGCGATCGTTGATAGGGTTCCGAAGATTTTCAAAGAATTCGTTCGCTTCTTGAAGGTTTTATTTCAACGCATGCGAAGTATGTTCAAAACTATTTATGGAAAGTATTATAGTAATTCTTCGACGAGGACGGCAACGACAACGGCAACGACGACACTTAGCAGTACCAGAAAACAAGGAGCTTTCCAGTTTTCATCGGCGACGACGACGGCGATGAAAAAACATCCGCCATCGACGCTTCCTTCCGAATTCGTCGAGATCCTTCGCGAGCAAAGAGTAGATTACAATAGCAACAAAAGATTATAGCATGTATAGGTCATTTTGATAGAGAGATATGTAAAATATAGTAGTTAGTATAAACACGCGCACGCGTAGGCGATGTATTGTTATCGGGTTTAGGATCACGTCATATTTTGTTCACTTTCAATTACTTCATAATTTACTCTCAAATCTCACTCTGCTTAATGTTCAGCTTCGTGCGAGTAAGAGTTATTAATTCTACTCTAACGATGAATGATATGAACAGAACACTGAAGAAGACTAGGGCGAGAAGTCGTAGAATAAGAAGGGGATCAAAATTATCATCTCTTTTTCTTCTTCTCGTGATGATAACGATCGGTTCTGTGTTCAATCAATCGTTCATCACGTTCTCTCTCGCTCAACGACGCTCTTTGAAGATGAACATAACTTCCTCTTCTTCTTCCTCTTCTTCTTCTGTAAAAGTGAACAAAAGCGCAAACGATTCTTCTGCTCTGATCATGTCACGGCGAGAACGAGAACGAGACGAAGAACGAGATGATGATGATGTTGTTCTCGTTCCTCCCGATGAAGATTACGTTGTTGCCGAGGAAGCAGTGAAAAAGGATGATGATGGGAAGAAAACGTCCTCTGATGATGATGTCGATAAAACTGACATGATGGACGTATTAGAAGATTCAAACGCATCAGCAACGGTAGTATCAGCGATTTCTAGCGACGATACCGATACCGATGTCGATGAAAATATTGACGACCGCTCGTTTCTAAAGAAGGAGATTGCGTACGCAAAAGAAGAAGAAGGAGAAGGAGTAGAAGAAACGATGAAGGAAGAAGAGGAGGGACAAGAAGTGATGAAAGAAGTCGATAGCGTTGATGATGAGGAGGAGAAGAAAAACGAGATAATGAGCGAACGAGAGGAAGAAAAGTTTGTATCTTTGGGTGAAGATAATAAATCAACATCTCAATCGGACGACGTTGTTAACGAAGAAAAAGTTGAAGAGACTATGAGAAGAATGGAAATGGAGAGTATCGACGATGATGTGATGAAAGAATCTGATGATGATAACAACGATGCATCAAACGTTCGTAAAGAAGAAGAAGAAAAAGAAGAACACAGCGATGCATCAAACGTTCGTAAAGAAGAAGAAAAAGATTTTGAGATAGTGACGGACAATGAGGATGCGGAAGAGTTGCAATCTTTAATTTCAGGAGAAGATGCGATATACAAAGAAGCAATGGAAGCGGATGAAAAACCGAAAGAAGGAGAAAAAGAATTATTCGTCGAAGAAGATTATGCGAAGAAGACTCTTGAAGAAGCAGAGAAGTATGTCGAAATAAAGGACGTCGTCGACGATATTACTTCTGAATCTATGGATGAGAAAAGCAGAACAAAAGTAACAGCAAAGAGAAATGATGATGTTCCAGAGGAAGATATTACGGTGAAAAATGAGGACGAAAAGGCTAAAGATAATGCGGATGATGAAAAGGTAATCCAAGCAGCCGAAAGTAACGTAAAAGGCGACAACGAAGAAGAATTCACTTCTTCTTCCTCTTCTTCGTTACGTAAGAAGCGTCCTTCGCGGAGTCATCGTAATTCAACGCGAGCGAGACGATCTTCCTCTCGTCACCGTATCAGCAGTAAAAAAAGCAGTGCTTTAGGAGGAGATTATGAAGAATTCGAGGATGTATCTTCTAAAGAGGACGACGAAAGAGGAAAAGAAGAAGAAGAAGAAGAAGAAGAAGACTTTTCAGCCGTAGCTGCGCTCGGCCAAGAAAGGGAGAAGACATCAAAAAAGGTCTTTTCAGATGAGAAGAAGAAGGAAGAATATCCATCGAAAGAGACAATGATCAAGGAGGATAACTTTGAGAACACTTCTGATGCTTTGTCAGATGACAAACAACTAAATACAATCGCTGATGAAGAAGAAATTATAGTAGAAGAAAAAGAGAAAGAAAAGTTTGACGAATTAAGTAAAAGAGAAGAAGAGTTCGATGAAGAAGAAAAAGAAGAAGAAAAAGAAGAGACGATGAAAGAGGAGGAAAGTATTGATGATGCTGATGAGGAAACGAACGTTGATGATGTTGTTAAAGATGATTTCGAAGAGGAGTACAAATTGGTAGCGGAAACAACTGAGGAGCTTCCTCCTATGAATGAAGAAAAAGAAGAAGAAGATGAAGAAAAAACTGAAGCTTACGGCGAGGAGGAATCTTCTGACGAACCTCTGGAAAACAATGATGATGAACAATTGAAAGATGAAAAAGAAGAAGAAGAAGAAGAAATCATCAGCAGCAGGAGCCATGAAGAGCGCGTCGATGAGAACGATTTTTCGTTGGACTACGCTGATAATAACTTAAATTACGAGTCATCGGCTCCTCGAAAGTTCATCAGCTTGCCGAATCGAATTCCAACCATGTCTGACATGCAAAGTGGAATGTATAACGTTCAAATGTTTGCCTTTCTAGTTGTACTTTTTTCTGTTTTCCTCGTAGGTGCTTACGCAAAGTATAAATACGAACGGTGGATGCGAGGAGGATCTTCAGCGCATCAGCAGCGGCATGCGTTTTCATCGCAAACAACTACGCCGAATAAGGGTCATCCAATTGAATGGTCAGAAGATTGGAGTGATGAATCAGACGAAGAAGATTTTGCTTTTTCTCCAGTTCGTAAAATCGGAGCAGATAAAATAGTATAAGATTGATGCAAAAGGTATAATATTATATACCGTATACAGTAATAAACATTATTATTATTCTCAAATCATCATCAGCAGCAGAAACAACAAAACAATAAATAAATCAAAAGAACATGTATACCAGTTGATAAAACGTCACACAAACAGAGGCATCAGCGAACAAAAAAGGAAGTATATTACACTAGATATTATAAGTATACTATGTTGTACCCGAGCATTTTTTCAAATGTTCCTGAATTGCCGGTTATGGCTTTAGTCGTACCAAACTTCGATGATTTTAAATATCTTGACGTGAACGATTCGGGTTTAATTGCAAAAGACCTTTTCGGAACTTTCATCGCATATTCACCAAATACCATGTCGACTATGCGCTACTACTTTTTTTGCGGCATATTACGCTTTTTAGGTATTGTATCCGTTTTCAGCGCAAGTGGACTGAACATCTTGCGCATCCCTTCGGCCGCTAAGTACGTGAATTTTATCTTACGGTCACTTTCTCCTTGTATTTTCTCGACAATCGTTTTATCGGCGACGTTCGAATCGTTTGTGTGATTTTTTAAATGCTCGATTAAACTTCGCGGGCTTGGGAATTGCGCAATTATATTATGCGCGTGTTTCCCAGTAATATCAGGTAACTTAATCAAACAATTTGCCCAATCGACTTGTTTGGCGGATAACCTATTATCAGGAGCTCCGTCTTGATATGTAACTTTTCCTTTGAAGATATTCGCGCCTACCGAAATCGCCGTTGGTATTTCCTTATAAGGAAGTTCTGCTACGTATCTATGCATGCTGACGATTGTATTCAAGGCGGCGTCCATGTCGTCACATTTCGAAAATTTGACTCTAATTTTACCCAAGTTTCCAAAACCACCGGAGCGAATGATTAATTGAGCCACTCGCTCTGATACAGAACTTTTTTTGAACGCCTTGTCTATGCTCAAGCCTCTTCTCTTAAAGTCTGCTACTTCTTTTGTTTCGCGAGTATGGCAATATTTATCGAATCCGTACGCTAACAAAGTCAAAACGCCGACGGCGTCTGACCCTCTCTTTGCTCGTTGTAAAATATCCGATAACGACCCGTCTTGTATTTTCCGTTTGGTTTCCGTTTCTTCTTCTTTATCCAAAAGATCGCAGAATTCTTTGGCGGTTAGAATCAAAACCGTTCTCTTTGCCCAGTTTAAGTTTGGATCTAAATCTACCGCAGCCTCTGATAAATTCGGATTCACTACGTAATTCTCGGGGTGCCTAATCCACGTTATAGATGAAGGAATGCGAAGTAATGTTCTGGATTCAAAAAATAATCTCTTTGCGTTAGTAGGCACTCCCTTCACTTCAAAATTGGCATTTTCTAATCGTCCAGTTAAACTTCTTACGAAATTTTGCTCCGCCCAATCTTTACCTAGATCTGAATCTATGACGCACGTACACTGTTTATAGCGCAATTTTTTGTCGTTTTCGTCATAAACTGGGTGTTCATACGGCATCGGTCTCGGTAATGCAACGAATGATGGTGATGATGATGAAAAAATAGTTTTGTTGTTGTTATTATTAGTAGTAAAAGTAAAATCATTACTTCTGCTGCGCGGAATTATCATTGAAACATTTCTTCGCGGCACAGAAACAACTGTTGTTGTTGTTGTCGTCGTCGTCGTTTGATCTTCTTCTCCATGATCATCATTTCTCGCCCGTTTTCTATCAATTAATTCCAACTCTTTCTTTTTCGTTTTCAATTTATGAATTCTCTCATTTTGTTTATATTCCTCCAATACTTCTTCTCGTTCTTCTTGCATTGCTTTCTTTCTTTGTTCTTCCATCTTTTTCTTCTCTTTCATTTGGAGCAATATCGTCATCGCTCGTTCTCCATTTTTATTAATGTCGCATAAATTCGCTCCTTCCAAAGCTGCTACCTCTTTTTGATTATCCAAATTAGTAAAACTCACGGAATACCTGTTTTGGAACAAGTATTTCTCAACAGTACCGTTCAAGCCGTTCCAATCGACTCGAATGGTTAGCCCGTGTAAGAGTACTTTCGCCCCTAATTCGAGCACGCCGTTTCCTTCTTCGTCATTATCTTCTTCTTCATCGGATGACGATGACCCGATTGAAATGACTTCGTTGTTCTTAATATTGTTTTCATTAATAGGCTTCTTCTCTCCTCTATTATCATTATCGTTATCATCATCATCATCATTATTGTTATTATTATTGTTATGATCCATATCATCCATATCCTCTTCGTCATCGTCTTCGTCGTCAGCAGATGCCCTTAAAGGGGAGTAGGAGTAATAATCTTCATCGTCATCGAAATCACGTTCGACAAAACCTTCGTTTTGATTTTTATCATCTCCATCTTCTCTTTCACTATCATCTACTACTACTACTACTCGTTCTTCTTCTTCTTCTTCTTCTTCTTCATTATCTTCTTCTTCTTCTTCGTTATCATTATTATCGTCATCTTCACTATCGGAATCTCCAATCAAAATCACTTCTTCTTCTTCTTCTTCTTCTTCTTCGTTATTATCTTCT
>Ga0209710_1000494_pt1 | contig 36633 bp, 39 predicted proteins | sample ArcticOcean_MG_C_5_FD_187436 | JGI IMG/M metagenome (GOLD analysis project Ga0209710, IMG submission 187436) | Marine microbial communities from western Arctic Ocean - ArcticOcean_MG_CB4_138 (SPAdes) (version 2) | ecosystem: Environmental > Aquatic > Marine > Oceanic | place: Arctic Ocean...
TTTTTTTCTTAACAACTGAATAGCCTAGGTCAAGATATTTTTTAATCTCATTTGTAAGGCCATTAATCCCTTGATCTGGCCAATAATATCCACCTGCAGCATAAACAAAAACATCTCTATTAGCTTTACCATTACCATATTTTTCAGCAAGCAATTGATATAAAGGCTTTTCTTCTATTTTGGAAACAAGATCCCAAATAGCCATATCGATTGTTCCAACAGCAACAGAACGTTCCCCATGACCACCTGGTTTTTCATTAGTCATCATAATATTCCAAATTTTGACTGGATCAAAATTATTACCATTTTCATTCAATGTTTGATTAGTTTTAGCTTCTAATATTCTAGGTCCAAACCTCTCTCTTATAAGGTGCCCTTGGCCATATCTTCCATTAGAATTAAAACCATAGCCTATAACTGGCTTGCCATTCTTTATAACATCAGAACAAACCGCAACTAAACTTAAAGTCATTTTAGAGAAATCAATATATGCGTTCTTAATATTAGAACTAATAGGTTTAGTTTCTTCAATAATATTGGTAATTTTCATAAAAAATCCTAAATAAGTACTTTTAAATCAAATAATATATTTTTTAAAAAAATAGAGAATTTAAAAATTAATTAAATTAGAAAAATATGGAAATTGATAAGTTAAATTATAACTAAATCAGCCTTGACGAGCTTTAAATCTTGGGTTTTTTTTGTTAATTACGTATATACGACCTCTACGCTTAACTACCTGACAATTTCTGTCTCTAACTTTAAGTGTCTTTAAAGAACTTACAACTTTCATAATAGCCAACCAATAATATAATTATTTTTTAAAATTTATATATTATACTACTATTATGGTCAAGATTTATTATAAATATATATAATAAAATTATTAAAATTTCACCCCACATCCTCCTAAACCACAATAACCATTTGGATTTTTATAAAGATATTGTTGATGATAATTTTCTGCAAAATAATATATAATATTACTTTTAATTTCTGTGGTAATTTTATCTAAATCATGTTTTTTAAGCATATCTTGAAATTCTTTCTTAGTTTCCTTTACAACTTCTAAATCTCCAGAAGAACTTGTATAAATTGCTGATCTATATTGTGTTCCAAAATCATTTCCCTGACGCATGCCTTGAGTTGGATTATGTCCTTCCCAAAAATAAATCATTATTTTTTCTAAGCTAATAGTAGTTGGATCATATATAACTTTAACGACCTCTGTATGGCCTGTTAAACCAGAACAAACCTCATCATATGTAGGATTTAAAGTATACCCTCCTGCATATCCAACAGAAGTTACGTAAACGCCCTTTAAATTCCAAAATATTTTCTCTGCACCCCAAAAACATCCCATACCTAATATTATATATTTATACCCTTTAGGAATCTCGTTAAGAGATAATCCATTTATTTCATTAAACAATGAATTGTTAATTGGATTTTCTCTTCCAACTAAAGCTTTATTTTTATTAACTAACTCATTTTTATTATTAGAAAAAAACATTTCACCCCCAACTATATAAATAATTAATTAATTGTAATTATAACAAGAAAATATTATTCCACAACTTGACCAATTGATTTTTGAAAGATAATCAGTTTAATACCATTTTCAAAAGGTAAAAAAATGATTGATGAAGATATATATGGCATTAAAAAATGGGGAGATGACATACTTAATGTATTAGATAATGGTAATATAGGACTAAAAAACCCATTCTTTCCAGAAAATCAGCCTGTTGATCTTATTAAGATCATAAAAAGCTTAAATGAAAGAGGAATTAGTTGTCCTCTTTTACTAAGAGTCACGGATTATCTAGCATATCGAATTCAACAAATTAATAAAACTTTTTATAAAGCTATAAAAGAAATTGGTTATCAAGGAGAATATAAAGGAGTTTTTCCAGTAAAAGTAAATCAACAAGCTCAAGTAATTGACAGAATTGTTGATTTTGGAAAAGAGTACCATTTTGGCTTAGAAGTAGGATCAAAAGCTGAATTATTAATTGCGCTTGCCCATGATCTTTCCAGTGAATCAACTATTATTTGTAATGGAATAAAAGATAGAGAATTTATAAACCTTGCAATACTTAGCCAAAAATTAGGCTTTAAAACAATACTAGTGTTAGAAAGTCCAAGAGAGTTAGATATTGTCATTAAAGTTTCTAAAGAATTAAATATACGACCTTTTCTCGGAATTAGAATTAAATTAACAAATAAGGTCAGTGGAAAGTGGTCTGAATCTAGTGGTGATAGAAGTGCTTTTGGTCTCTCTGTAGAACAAGTTATGGATGTAATTAATAAATTAAAGAATAATGGCTATCTAGACTGCTTAATACTTCAACACTCTCATCTAGGTAGTCAAATTCCGGATATAATAGAAATTAGAAAAGCCACTCAAGAAGCTTGCCGTTTTTTTTCAGAAATCACAAATCAAGGTGCCCCTCTAAAGTATATAGACCTTGGGGGAGGATTAGGCGTTGACTATACTGGAGAACAAAAATCCGTAGTCAACTCTATTAATTATTCATTAGACGAATATTGTATAAACATCGTTGAAACCGTTAAATATGAATTGGATCAGTCAAAAATAAAACACCCAACGATTATTACAGAATCAGGAAGAGCGTGTGTTGCTTCCAGCTCAATGCTTATATTCAATATTTTAGAAACAACTAACTTTGATAGTTATGAGAAACAAGAAGCAAATAAAGATGATCATCCCCTTCTAAAAAATATGATGCAAATACCTGATTATCTTAATGTAGACAGAGCTCAAGAATGTTTAAATGATTTAAACTACTATAGAGATGAAATAAGAACTTTATTTAAAAGTGGTCAAATAAATTTGCCTGCAATGGCTAAAACTGAAGAAACTTATTTATATGTAATTAATAAAATTAAAGAAGTTTTAACTTTTTCTAATGAAATCACAGAGGAATTACAGTCATCTATTGACAACATGGCTGATATTTATCATGGGAATTTTTCTTTATTCCAAAGCTTGCCTGATGTATGGGCAATAGACCAAATTCATCCGATAGCACCTATACAAAAGCTAAACGAAATACCTAAAAGAAGAGGCGTTTTAAATGATATAACATGTGATAGCGATGGAATAATAAATAAATTCGTTTTGAAAGATGGTATTTATAATACCTTGCCACTTCATGAGATAAAAGATGATGAAGATTATTTTTTAGGTGTTTTTTATATTGGTGCTTATCAAGAAACTTTAGGAGATCTTCATAACCTTTTTGGTGACACTAATGTAGTTACTATTAAGTTAAAAGATCATGGTAATTTTCAATTATTACACGAACAAGAAGGTGACACAATTTCAGAAGTTTTATCTTATGTAGAATATGAGCCTAAGGATATTATTAATAGATTTAAAAATATTGTTGAAGATGCTGTTAGAAGTAGAGATTTATCATTAGTTGAAAGAAAAAAATTAATTGAAACTTTTAAAGAGTCAATTTCTGGATACACTTATTTTGAAAATTAGCTAATAATTAATTAAATAATAGGAGACTTTTATGAGTAACGTTTTAGTAATTGGTGCAGGAGGAGTTAGTTCTGTTACAGTTCACAAAATGGCTATGCTACCTAATGTTTTTAAAAATATAACTTTAGCAAGTCGTACTTTAAAAAAATGTCAAGATATTCAAACTAAGGTTAAAGAAAAATATAATATAAATATCAATATTGCAAAGCTAGACGCTGATAATATTAATGAAACTGTAAAATTAATTAATAAAATCAGTCCGTTTTTAATAATTAACTTGGCTCTACCATATCAAGATCTTAATATTATGGAAGCGTGTTTAATTACAAATACACATTATTTAGATACGGCTAACTATGAGCCAAAAGATGAAGCAAAGTTTGAATATAGCTGGCAGTGGGATTATTCTAAAAAATTTCAAGAAAAAGGTTTGATGGCTCTATTAGGTTCTGGATTTGATCCTGGAGTAACTAATGTATATACAGCTCATACAAAAAAACATTTTCTTAATAACATACATTCATTAGATATTTTAGATTGTAACGCTGGAGATCATGGGCATCCATTTGCAACAAATTTTAATCCTGAAATCAACATCAGAGAGGTCACATCTGAGAGCAAGCATTGGGAAAACAACAATTGGCAAGTGGGCCCTGCTTTAACAAATAAAGTTTCATTTGATTTCCCAGAAATAGGGCCCAAAAATATGTATCTAATGTACCATGAGGAATTAGAAAGTTTAGTAAAAAATTTTCCAGAAATAAAAAAGGCAAGATTTTGGATGACTTTTGGAGATTCTTACTTAAAGCATATAGAAGTTCTTCAAAATATTGGAATGACCTCTATAAAACCAATCAACTATAATGGAATGGATATAGTTCCTCTTCAATTTTTAAAACAGGTTTTACCTGACCCTGGAAGCTTAGGTAATAGAACAAAAGGAAAAACATGTATTGGAACAATAATCACTGGACAAAAAAATGGTAAAGAAGAAACCCACTATACATATAATATTTGTGACCATGAACAATGTTATGAGGAAGTAGGAAGTCAAGCAATTTCATATACCACAGGCGTTCCAGCAATGATTGGAGCAATGTTAATGATACAAAAAATTTGGTATAAACCTGGTGTCTGGAATGTAGAACAATTTGATCCAGATCCATTTATGGATTTATTAAATAAACATGGGTTACCAAGTCAAACAATTCAATTAGATAAGAAATTATCCTTTTAGAAAAGAAAAAATATGTTGCAAACCTTGGGTGGCAATCCACGTAATTTTAAAAAATTAGACTTACATTCATTACCAAGCCCATGCTTTGTAATAGATAAAAAAGCTTTAAAACACAATTTAGAAATTTTACAAAAAGTTAAACACGAAACAAATACAAAAGTTTTAATGGCTCTAAAAGCCTTTTCTACTTTTTCTCTAGCTCCTTTAATATCAAATTATTTAGATGGCTGCTGTAGTTCAGGGCTATTCGAAGCAAAATTAGCTAAAAAATACTTTACAGGAGAAATTAGCACTTTTTCTCCTGCATATAAAAAAGAAGAATTTCATGAAATTGCAACAATTTCAGACCATGTGATATTTAATTCTTTAAATCAATTTAATTTATTTTGTGATATTTCTAAAAAATTAAAAAATAAAGTCGGCATAAGAGTTAATCCACTTTATTCTGAAGTTAATGATTTAAAGTATAGTCCTGCTAATCTTAGGTCAAGATTAGGAATTCATACTAATGATTTAAAAAATATAAATACAGATAAACTTGACGGCATTCATTTTCATTCATTATGTGAACAAAAGTTTGACCCTTTAAAAAATACCTGGGATGAAATTAAAGACATAATAATACCTCTTAGTAAAAATTTGAATTGGCTTAATTTAGGTGGAGGTCATCATATCACACGCCAAGATTACGAAACTGATAAATTAATAGATTTTTTAAAAGATATTTCCTATAAAACTGGCTGTCAAATTTATCTAGAACCAGGTGAAGCTGTAGTATTAGATTCCGGAGTTTTAATTGGAGAAATTATAGACTGCTTTAAACCTAATAATCCTTTGTCTCCTTATATGGCAATTACAGATATAAGCGCTACTTGTCATATTCCAGATGTATTAGAAGCACCATACAGACCTGCACTATTAAATGAACCAAATATTGGATATGATGTAATAATAGGCGGACCAAGTTGTTTGGCAGGAGATGTGATTGGTCAATACAAATTTGAAACATTACCTAAAGTTGGTGAAAGAATAGCTTTTTTAGATCAGGCTCATTACACGATGGTTAAAACAAACTTTTTTAATGGAGTAAAACTTCCATCTATAGCTATTTGGGATAGTGAAACAAATGATATAGAAATTATAAAAACATTCTCTTATGATGACTTTGAAAATAGATTATCTTAGGAACAAGATTAAAGATGGAAAATACATATAATATTTTTTTAGAATCAGAACTTTTAGAGTCTGAAAAAAATCCTACTAAATCTAAATTTCATATAATTCCTGTACCACTAGAAAAAACAGTTTCTTCAGGTTCTGGAACATCCAAAGGACCTGATGCAATTATTTTTGCTAGTAATGAACTAGAGAGATATACTGGGAAAAGTGAGCCTTGTTCAGTTGGCATATTTACCCATCCAACAATAGATTGCGACCAACCTATTAAAGAAGTTATGAACAATATAAAAGAAGTAACGAAAGAAGTTAGCTCTCAAAATAAAATCCCAATAATCATTGGTGGAGAACATAGCATTACTTATGGCTCAATCAATGGCATTTTTGATGGTTTAAAGCTTAAAAATAAAGATGAAATAGGAATAATACAAATAGACGCTCATGCCGATTTAAGAAAAAATTATCAAAATGAGCCCCACTCTCATGCTAGTGTTATGTACCTTCTAAGTAAAGAAAGCTATAAAATAGCTCAGTTTGGGGTAAGAGCAATTAGTAAGGAAGAAGTAGAAAACAGAACTAAGTTTGACATAGTTTACTTTGATGGTGAATACATTAATGAAGGAAAAACAATTAAGCTTCCTAAAAACTTTCCAAAAAAAATATACATTTCATTTGATGTTGATGGCTTGGATCCATCTATAATGCCCGCAACTGGGACACCTGTTCCAGGAGGATTAGGCTATTATGAAAGTTTAAAACTCTTAAAAAGTCTAATTGAAGGAAGAGAAGTAATAGGGTTTGATATAGTTGAGTTTTCACCAATACCAAATATAAATGCATATAATTTTACTGCAGCAACATTAATATACAAAATAATTGAATTAATAAACTTTAATCAATGATATCTTTACTATTAATTTTGCAACCATTTTTCTGCATCTAATGCAGCCATACAACCCATTCCGGCAGCGGTTACAGCCTGTCTATAAATTTTATCAACACAGTCACCAGCAGCAAAAACACCATCTACATTAGTAAAACAAGTTCCTGGATTATTTGCCACTATATAACCCTCATCATCCATTTGCAGAGATCCTTTGAATGCTTTAGTAGAAGGATCATGACCAATTGCTATAAACACACCATCAACATTTAATAATTTTTTATTATTAGATATTGTTGATTGAATTTCAATAGCATTAACTCCATTAGAATCACCTTTAATTTCACTTACAATATTATTCCAAATAACATCAATGTTTCCTTTTTTAAATAATCTATCTTGTAAAATTTTTTCAGACCTTAATTGGTCCCTTCTATGAATCAAAGTAACTTTTGAGCAAATGTTTGATAAATACAACGCTTCTTCAACAGCTGTATTGCCTCCTCCAATTACAGCTACTTCTTTACCTCTATAAAAGAACCCATCGCATGTTGCACATGCTGAAACACCTTTTCCATTATATTGTTTTTCACTCTCTAATCCCAACCATCTTGCCTGAGCTCCGGTGGCTACGATCACAGTATCAGCTTGAAAGATTTTGTTAGAATCACAAGTCAGTTTTTTAATATTTTTAGAGAAATCTACCCCAACAATTATATCACTTACTATACGAGCTCCAACATTAATAGCTTGGGCTCTCATTTGTTCCATCATCCAAGGTCCTTGAACAACTTCTGCATAACCTGGGTAATTTTCAACATCAGTAGTAATTGTTAATTGTCCTCCAGGTTGAATACCTTCAATTACTATAGGGTTTAAGTTTGCTCTAGCGGCATATATTGCAGCAGTTAAACCAGCTGCTCCAGAACCTATTATAATTATTTTTTCTTTTTGATCATTCATATTAATTTTCTATGTCCCTTAAAAATCACTGTTCTTTTTCCATTTAAAAATACTCTACTTTCAGAATGAGCCTTAAGAGCTCTATAAAGCACTCTAGTTTCAATATCCTGCCCCATGGAAACCAGATCATCAGGCATCATTTCATGATCAACTTCTTGTGTGTCTTGCTCAATTATAGGACCTTCATCCAAATCTTTTGTTACATAATGAGCTGTAGCTCCAATAATTTTAACACCTCTTTCAAAGGCTTGATGATAGGGTTTAGCCCCTTTAAAACTAGGCAAAAAACTATGATGAATATTAATAATTTTTCCTTGAAAAATATCTGTAAAATCTTCAGACAAAATCTGCATGTATCTTGCTAGAACAATTAATTGAATGTCATTTTCATCAATAATAGTTTTTATTTTTTTTTCTTGATCTAATTTATTACTTTTATTAACAGGCAAAAAATAAAAAGGAATATTTGAAAATTTGGCAATTTCTTTTGCATTTTCATGATTAGATATAATAGCGTTTACTTTTATATTTAAAGCATTATTTCTTACCCTAAATAACAAATCATTTAAACAATGATCAAACTTAGATAATAGGATGATTGTATTTAAAGATTTTTTTATATCAGTTAAAGCAAAAGTTCCATTTAATTCATTTGATAATAGAATTAAAGCACTCTCAAGACTTTTTATTTGAACATTTACTGGTAATGTAAAACTTTGTCTAATAAAAAAATTATTGTTTTCCTGATCCGTAAATTGTTTGGATTCAACAATATTACAATTAAAACTTGCTAAAATAGATGCTGTTTTTGCTACAATTCCAACTTGATCTTTACAAGAAAGTTTTAAAATATGAGTTTCTAAATTTTTTATCATTGATACTTAATACATATTTTTTAAAATTCAGACAACATGATAAATTTAATTATTTAAAAATTGAGTTATAATATAGATAAATTCTTTTGGTTTTTCAGCGTGTAGCCAATGACCGGCACCTTCAATTTTTTTAAAGCTCATATCTGTAAAAAAAATATTAAAATCTGATAAGTTATTTTCATTAACATAATTACTATTTGCTCCATAAACACATAAAGTTTTATTATTAAATTTTTTGATTTTATTAAATTCTGGAAAAGCTTTTAAATTATTTAATGAATTTTTAATAGCCTTCAAATTAATAGTCCATCTTAAATTATTATCGGTAAATTTTAAATTTTGAAGTAAAAATAATCTTAATGATTTGTCTAATATTTCTATAGATAAAAAATTATCCGCGTCATTTCTAGTTTTAATAAGGTTTAGATCTAAGTTTATCAAAGCATCAATAATTTTAGTTTCATTGTTTTCGTAACTTATAGGGGCTATATCAGCGATAATTAATTTATTTATACATTGAGGGTGTTTTATGGATAGTATCATAGCTAACTTCCCCCCCATAGAATGACCTAATATATTAGTTCTTTTTATATTTAAAAATTGAAAAAGTTCAATAATATCCTTTGCCATAAGAGAATAAGAATGATGCTCTTCAAATTTATTTTCTCCATGATTTCTTAAATCAACTGTAATAATAGTAAATAAATAATTATTACTTAATTCTTTAGCAATGGATTGCCAATTTCTTGCTCTCCCATAAAGTCCATGAAAAATAAATAACGTTTCAGTTTTTTTAAAATTATAAGATTTTTGATTTTTATCATCTAAAATTAAGTTTCCATTTTCAAAAATATTATACTTAATCATTTTGCATACCTTATAAATAACTTATTAATTAATAATTAAATAAAAAATAAATTTGTCGTAATATAATATAGATAGAAAAATAAAATATAATAGGTGTATTAATGGCTCAAATAATAAATTTTGATTTTGAAAAAGCAAGAACAGAAAAAGATGAGTCCTATAAAAGTAAATTAATAAGAATTAGAGATGAGATTGAAGATTATCTTGTTTCGTCTAGCCTCGATGAAAAAGACGAATTAGCTGTGGCTCTAGCTTCAGGAAGATTTGCAATAATGAAATTAACTGAACTAAGCGGTAAAGAAGAAACAAAAGATTTTGTAAATGAATGCATTGCAACTTCATTAAAAGACATGAATAAAAGTTATAATTAACAAGCCAAATTAAGAAATCCTTGTTATACTTCCAGAAACCTCTGCACCTAACTCAATAGATAACGCGTTAGTTTTTAAATTTCCTTCAACTTTTGCAGTACTGGATACATTTAGTGTATTAGCAGCAACTTCACCTTTAACAAGTCCACCCAAAGTAACCTTATCTGCAATTAAGTTTCCATCAAAAATACTGTTTGCTTCCAAAAGAACATCTTTTGCTCTTAACTCTCCTTTAAATCTTCCTGCCAAAACAACTGAAGCCCCAGCAGAATCAAGATTACCTTCCATTACTAACTCTTCAGAAATATATGTAATTTCACTCATGTTAAATCCTTATAAATTTATTATTAAATTTCTATTTTTTAGCTGGCTTTTCTTCTTGGTCAGATTCTTCTATATCAGAAGTATCATTTTCAACAGATTCAGATTCATTCCAATTATGTACAACTCTACAATTTAAAGCTGCCCCTCTATCCATTTGCAAAGATTTATAGTGAACTTCTCCACTTATACGAGAAGTTTCAGTAAGCCAAACACTATCTGCTTGCATTTTACCTTCGTATTCTCCTGCAATAACAACAAGATCTGATTGAACAGATCCAATAAATTTTCCAGTAGAGCCAATAGTAACTTTTTCAGTTGTTAAATCAGCTTCAACATATCCATTAATTTCTATTGATTTAGCATTTGATATTTTACCACTAAATCGTGCACCAGATCCTAATATTGCTTGCTTGTTAGCCATAGTTTAATCTCCCTTGAAATAAGTCTTTACTTTTTCTTCTTTCCTAATTGAGCTTCAACAATAGCTCCTTCTTCTATAGAAATATTTTCATAAAATATTTCACCTTTAATTTTTCCAGAAGATTTAACTGAAACAACATCAGCTGTTACTTGACCTTCACATGTACCTGATACAGTAACAATTTCAGCTTCAACATTACCTTTTAAAGTGCCAGTATCATCTACTGACAAACTATAACACTTAATATCTCCGGTTACTGAACCTAATAATAAAAGCTCTCCTTCAGCAGATATCTTTCCTTTAATTTTCATATCACTTGAAATTATTGATTTTTCTGCATCAGTATTATTTGTTTTTCCTAACATATATGGAAATCCTTCTTTCTAATTTAACTATCAGTATTTTATAATACAATTATTTTACTATAATAAAATTTATGTTACTATAAAATTATATATAATTACCTTATTTGGTATGAATGATGCAAATAACTTGCCATAATTTAATTTCAATAAAATAAGCTTGAGTGATCCAAAATGGCTGAAGAAATAATAGATTTAAGAGAACGCATTGAAAAAATGCGCATAGAAATAGATAAAGAAAGTTTATTACAAAAAGTTAATAATAAACCAATAGAAGTTCATCACCAAATGACAAATACAAATATTTCAATGTCTCTTAAAAATAAAGTTGAAAATGAATATCATCAAAATGGCGTAAATAACGAACTTAATGAATTAAACAGTAATATAAAACTAGATAACAAAGACAAAATATTCCCTTCTGTTAGTCTTTCTGTTAAAAATCCTATTTCTAGTAAGATTTTAGTGGCAATAATAATTTTACAATTATTATCTAATATAGGAATATTATATTTTTTATATCTTGGAATGGAGTAGATTTTGGTTAATACCAAAATAACTGATTTAGGAAAAAAGATGCCTCCCGTAAAAACTGGTCAAAGGTTTGGTGAACGCACATCCAATAGAAAAGTAGGACTGTTTTCAGAGAGAAGATTTCTTATTTTTACAAAAAAAGGGCCAATTGAAATTGCCTTTAAGCGTATTCACTATACTGGAGCCATAATGACTGCTATTGTTGGCATTACTAGTATAGTTTATTGGTCTGCCATGGGAATTTATGCAACAATAGACGTTGCAAATAACCAAGATTTAATAGCTCAAGCCTCTGCAAATGTTCCTAAGCTTATAGAAAACGATTACGACACCTCAGAAAATATTTTAAGTAAGGGTGAGACTAATATTTCAATCCCTATTGAAAACCTAAATTCCATTGATATCAAAAATAAAACATTAACTAATGAAATTTCAAAACCAATAGAACTAGAAACTATTAACAACAAAGTTAATAATCAAGAAAATATTCTTAACACAGCAAAAGCAATTAATACTCTAGCAAACAATAATCCTGTAATTTCAAAAAAAGATGACTTGATTAAAAACAAAAAAATGCCTGAAACTAATAATAGCGATGAGTTTGATAGTTTTTATAATGATAAAACTATTTCTAAATTTAATAATCTTCCTAAAGCACCAATGATTAATGATAAGGTTAAGAACTTTAGATTTATTGCTTCAGTTGACAATGAATTGTTGACTATGGAAAAAGTGTTCAAACTTCTCAATGTTAATATTAAAAGTAAAAATGATAAATTAACAAACGTTAAGGACCTTATAGAAAATAGCTCAAATGTTGATCCTGATAGCAATCAGTTTTTTGCTAGTCTTAAGGAACGTCTTAATTTACTTGCTATTTACAAAGATGCACTCCAGTTTATTCCTTTAAAGCCACCTATGGAACATTATTATATTTCAAGCCAATACGGAAAAAGGAAACATCCTGTTACAGGAAAATATAGAATTCATCATGGAATAGATCTAGCAGGAACATGGCAAGAAAAAATTTCTGTATCTGCTGATGGAACTGTTATTTTTGCTGGATATCATGGAACTTTTGGGAAAGTTATAAGAATAAAACATCGATATGGAATTGTAACTACATATGGCCATTTAGCTAAGATTAATGTTAAAATGGGAGACATAGTTTCAGAAGGCCAAACTATCGGAAAAATGGGACGAACTGGAAGAGTTGATGGAGCACACTTACATTATGAAATTTCAGTTAATGGAAAATCTCAAAATCCTAACTCATATATTAAAGTAGGAAGGAATCTACTCAGTAGAACATCCTTAAAAGAGATCGTAGAAGTTAAATAATTATTTTTTTGGCACAACAAATGCATCTTTAGATATATATATATAAGGAGCATGATGATGAATTTAATAAATAATAAAAATATAAATAATCCAAAAATAATTAAAAATCTATCAAATCTAAATGATTATATTATACAAATTGATTACTTTGATAAAAATGGTAACAAAAAAATTAAAAATAATATTCCTCTTGAATATATATTTAATAAAAAACAAACTAGTATTTAATTACTTCCATTTTTTTTTAAACTAAAAACTCTTCTTCTATTTTCACTAGATGTAATCTTTAAAATATCTCTATATTTAGCAATTGTTCTTCTTGCTATATCCAGCATTTCTGTGCTTAAAATATTTTCTAGTTTATCAACACCAAGAGGCCTTTAGGGTTTCTTGTAAATAAATGTTTAATAAAAATAAAATAGTATTTAATTATTTCCAAATCTTTTTAAATTAGAAGCTCTTCTTCTATGTGCACTAGATGGAATCTTTAGCATATCTCTATATTTAGCAACAGTTCTTCTTGCTATATCCATTCCTTCTTTACTTAAAATATTTGCCAATTTATCATCGCTAAGAGGCTTGCTTGAGATTTCTGAAGATATCAGCTTTTTTATAGTCTCTCTTACTGCTGATGATGCATGCATTTCAGAATCTTCTGAATTTGCTATAGAAGAAGAGAAAAAAGATTTCATAGGTAAAGCACCCCATTCGGTTAAAATTAATTTACCATTAGTTACTCTTGATATAGTACTCTCATGCATGCCTATAGCTTCAGAAATATCTTTTAATATCATCGGTTTCATATGACTTAATCCATGTTTAAAAAAACCAATCTGTTTTTTAACTATTTCAGATACAACTCTTAAAATAGTTTTGTTTCTCTGCTCAACCGCTTTTTTTAACCAACGCGCTTCACCAATTTTTTCTGAAGTAAAATCAATACCCTTTTCATCTAAATTAAAGTTATTCATTTCTTCAATATATTCTTCATCTAGATTAACAGTAGGAAGAGTCGATCCATTAAGATCAATTCTCCAACCTTTTGGTGTTTTTGATATAATCACATCAGGTTGATCAATTAGAACCTCTTCTTGTGTAAAAATTTCTGCTGGTTTAGGATTTAAAGTTTTAATTATTTTTATCATTTCAAATAATTTATTTTCTGTAACACCGCATAATTTGCTAACTTGCTTTATTTTACCAGCAGGTAACATATCAAGGTTATCTATAAGTATTTTAAAAGCATTATTAAAATGGTTATATTCAATTAATTGATATTCTAGGCATTCTGATAAATTTCTTGAAAAAATTCCAGTAGGCTCCAATTTTTGAACTTCAGGTAATATTTTTAAAATCTTATTTTCATCAATATTTAAATCTAAAGCAATTTCAGAAATAGGCGTTAAAAGCCATCCACTGGGATGTAAGTAGTCTATCATTCCAATTGCTATTGCTTTATCAATTTTACTTTTAAAATTTAAGTTTATTTGAGCAATTAAATGATCTCGTAAAGAAATTTTATTTTCTGTTGTTTTTTCAATCACTTCTCCAGCAGAAATTAAATTTCCTTTATTAATAACCTCTTTTTCATATAATTTTTTATTTTCAGATTTAAAGTCAGATGAAATATGACTATCAAAAGTATTTTGCAACTCTGTTAAATTCTCATTATGAAGAGGATCAGAAGTATTATTTAAATTTTCACATATATCAGGAGTATCCTTTTCAGCATTATTAGATTGACTAATTTCATTAGTACCAACCTTTTCTTTTAAAAAAGGATTTTCTAATTGGGCATTCTCAATGAATTCAGTTAATTCAATATTAGATAACTGAAGTAATTTAATAGCTTGCTGTAATTGTGGTGTCATTATTAATGACTGATTTTGCTTTAATTTTAACTGCTGACCTAATTTCATTTTTATCTCCACAACTCTTATTAAGAATTAATTTATTAGATAAAAACAATTAAAGTAGTATAAATCAAAGTCTTAATTTGACATAAAAACAGTGTCGAATTAATGACAGTTTAAATTAAAAAGAAAATATTATTGATTAAAAAATAATTATTTATAATCAATAACTTAATAGGAAAATAAATTAACTTTATTTTTAAAAAAAATGATTTAATATTAAATAATATTAATAATATGGTGTTTGTATTTATTCTAAAGTCATATAATTGACATTTAAAAACATAGAAAAATGACAATGAAGCAATTAAAAAAGCCTGTAAATTCTCCTAAAATAGTACCTGCAATTAAAAATTGTAAAAATTGTCGAATAATACGTACTTTTTTGTTAGCAGTTTTATTTATTGTCCTATTAGGGTTAATTAAAAGTGATCAGCTACATTATTTAAAAATTATTACTCCCACAAATGCAGCTATATTCATTATAGGACTAGGATGTATTTTATTTATCTTTAAAATAATTAAACACCACTTAGAAAAAAAATAAAACCATTATTTTCTATCACGAACTAATCTAACATAATTAGGAATAAACCCTGGAAACCTCCCGAAAGTGTGGCCAGTATAAAAATTAACAGTCCACATGAACTTAGGTTGCCATGAATTTATATCACTTGTCCAAAATGATTCAGCTGGTGTATTTGGAAAAATATTAGAGTTTATTTTTTCATTAGCGCATTTTTTACAAACTAATTTCTCTAGTTCATATCTATTTGGCAATCTCCATACACCCCCTAATTGTTTGCCCGCTGCTTCTATAGCTTGATTAACTTCATTAAGTTTAATTTTCAAAGCTTTCCCTACACATGTCTTGTTTTGCCAGACCATTCCGACAGGACATGTAAGCCATTCAATTTTTTGACTTAGATCAATAACATAAAAACCTCTAGAGATAAAATCACTCGCATAAATATTATTGAAATTAGAAGAAATACATAATATTATAAAAGCAACACATGATTTGTAGGATTTGTTTTTAATAGTAGACATTGAAAACCTCTATTAGTAGTTTTTTTTGTATAAATTAAACTTTGGTCTCATTCTTGCAGAATTTGTGCCTAATATCATTATTTTAATAATAAAAGGCAAAAAAATGGATATAGCTTCTTTAATTGGTCTTGTAGGATGTCTAGGAATGATAGCAGGTGCAATGATTTCATCAGGTGGAATTGGAATGTTTGTTGACGTCCCATCGCTGTTGATTGTTATTGGTGGAACTTTTTTTGCAGTAATGTACAGATCTACATTACCAACTTTTTTATCATCATTTGGCACCTTGGTTAAAATTTTCTTGCCAGGGGCAAAAAAACATGACGAATTAATTACAAGACTGACTGAGTTAGCAGGCATTGCAAGAAAAGATGGTATGATGGCTCTTGAAGGTCAAGAAGTTCCTGATAAATTTTTTGAAAAAGGTCTGCAAATGCTTGTTGATGGCGCAGATGAAACTAAGTTAACAGCTCAACTTAATCGAGAAATTAAAGCTATGAAAGCCAGACATGAAGATATGACTGGAGTTTTTCAAGCATGGGTTGATCTAGCACCTGCAATGGGAATGATTGGAACCTTAGTTGGACTTGTTGCTATGTTGGGAAACATGGCTGATCCGAAGGCAATTGGCCCAGCTATGGCTGTAGCATTACTTACAACACTTTATGGGGCCATGGTTGCAAACTGTATTTTCATGCCTGTAGTTACAAAATTAGAAGGCTATTCTACACATGAATTATTGTATAGAGAAATGGTTGTAATGGGATTGAAATTTATATCTAGAGGTGAGAGTCCAAGAAATATAACAGACCAATTAGTTGCTAACTTGCCTCCTAAAATACAAGCTAAATTAGAAGCAGAAGCAGCTTAACTTATTTAAACTTTTTGGAGTTTGTAATGGCCGAAGCACAAGTTATAGCAGAAGATGATGAAGAACAGGAAGAGTGTCCCAAATGTCCTCCTCAAGGAGCTCCTGCATGGATGGCAACTTTCGCTGATATGGCTACATTACTTATGGCCTTCTTTGTTTTAATTTTATCCTTTGCTGAATTCAATGTTCCTAAATTTAAACAAATTAGTGGTAGCTTAAAAAACGCATTTGGTGTTCAAAAAATGGTTCCAGTTGTAGAACAACCGAAAGGAACAACTGTACTATCACTAAATTTTAGCCCTTCACCAGAAGCATCGGTTACAAAAAACATGAAACAGCAAACGACTGAAGCTGATCAAAAAAATTTAGATATGAAATCAGAAATTGATGAAGGTAAAAGCAAAAGTACTTCAAAAGAAGTTATGAATGCAAAACAATTAGCAGAAACTATTAAAGAAAAAACCTCCTCAGAAGACATAAAAGTAGAGGTAATTGATGATAAAGTATTAGTTAGTATCCAAACAGAAAATAAAGATAGCACCCAGATATCAAAGTTAATTAAAGATACTTTGGAAGTTGTAGAAAAAGCTAGAGAAGATACTGGAGCAACTGAAACAGATGTGTTGATTGGTGGGATTGATAAAAACATTCAATCAATGGCATCATCAAACGATGAAAATAAATTGCTTAAAGAAAAAATTGAAGAACTTGAAAAAGAAACTTCTCAAGATAATGCAGCTAATAAAGAAAAATCTAAAAAAGCAGATTATAGTGAAGATCAATTAAGAGTTGCTCTTAAACAAGAGATTGGGCAAGGATTAGCTGAAATTCAAAGAGAAAAAGATAGAGTTATTGTAACCGTAGGATCTGCTGGAGCTTTTGGATCAGGATCTGCAACACTAACAAAACAGGCAAAAGCAATAATGCAAAAAATTGCCAAAGTAAGTGGAGAAGGAGCTGGTCAGGTAAATGTATCAGGTCATACAGATGATGTTCCACTTATATTTGGAGGAAAGTATCGTGATAATTGGGATTTAGCTGCGGCAAGAGCAGCAAGTGTCGTTCAAGAATTATCGAAAACTAATACAATTCCAATGGAAAAATTAAAAGCCATCAGCTTTGGTGAAACTAAACCACTAGAGCAAAATGATTCAGCTAAAGGAAGAGCTAAGAATAGAAGGATTGAAATTGAAATAAAATATTGATAATATAACAATAATATAATTTATTGTAATTATAACTTTAGGATAATTTTGTGGCTGAAGAAAATATAAATGAGGAAAGTTATTCAATTGAAGCAATTTCAAATTTAGAAAGAGCAATTGAAGAATTTGCAGAAATCATAGAAGATATTAAATCTTTAGATGCTAATATTAAAGTTTTTAATTCACTTCAACTAATGATGAATGGTAGAAGAAAAAGATTAGGTGGTTTAGGAAATGTAGAATCTCCTGACGATCCAATGAAAGTGCAATTAATGGTATATAATAAAGAATATATCGAAGAAATATTAGAATTTATAAAGCAAAATGGCTTTCCTGCTAAAAATGAAGCAGGGTCTCAATATATCAATATCAGAGTCCCAAAACCTTCGAGAATGCAATTAGAAGAAATTGGTGATGATTTGATGAGACGGACAAATGCAGCCTGTTCAAAGTTAACTAAGATTAAAACCAATACTGGATTAAGAATCAAGGCTGCGAGTGAAAAAGAATTCATTGAAGCAAGAATAGCTGGGATTGCTTCCAAAAAAATTGAATTAGCTTTTGACAGATCTACTAAAGAAATTAGAATTATGGGTTTAATGAAAAGAAAAAGTATATTAGGTAGTTTTTTTACAACTGTTGAAAGAGATGATCCCGATCTTCTAAAAGAAATAGCCAAAAGAGCTAAATTAGAAGCACAAAGATTAGAGGCTGAAAAACTAAAATCATTAGAACTAGAAAAAATTTCTAATGAAAACAATGATGATCAAAAAGAAAATACAGATATTGTTTTAGATAAAGATAATGACCAAGATTTATCAGTAAATCAGGCCTAATTTATTAAATCAACCTTCAACATATGGGTTGTTTCCTTTTCTTAACATTAAACGAATAGGCAATCCAGCTAAGTCAAAATCATCCATAAGTGAAGATACAATAAAACGGCTATAGCTATCAGGCAAATTTTCTGGACTAGACATAAATAAAGCAAATGTTGGAGGCCTAACATTAACTTGTGTTATGTATCTAATTCTATTTCTCTTACCTTTATATAAAGGAGCTGGGTTGTTTTCAATAATAGGACTTAACCACCTATTTAATTTTCCAGTTGAAATTCTTATATCTAACCGTCTTCTAATATCCAAAGAAATATTCATTAAGCTTTTTATACCGTTTCCATGAAGACCAGATATGAAGGCAACAGGAACATCTCTTATTTGAGATAAAGAATTTTGTAATTGATGAAAAATATTATTTTTGGTCTCTTCTTTATTAATTACCTTATCCCACATATTGGCACCAATAATTAAGCCTCTGCCCTCACCAACTATCATTCTTGCAATTACTAGGTCTTGCTTTTCTAAACCAACAGAAGCATCAAAAAGTAATATACAAATATTACTATATTTAATAGATTTTAAAGTATCCGATATCATACTTTTTTCAATTGCATCTGAAATTTTAGATTTTCTTCTTAGGCCTGCGGTATCAACAATACAAAAAGATTGTTTGTTGTGAGTCCATGAAACTTCAATTGCATCTCTAGTTATACCTGCTTTTGATCCAGTAACCACTCTTTTTTGATCAACAATACTATTCAATAAAGTAGATTTACCTGTATTAGGTCTTCCAATTATTCCAAGTCTAATAGTAGGGAAAAGATCTGTATCAGTTTCATTTATTATGGTGTTATCTATATTTAAATTATCAATTAAAGGAATTTTATCTTTTAATTCATCGTATAGATCTGACAAACCTTCTCCATGCTCTGCGGAGAAAGGAACACTCACTTCAAAACCTAATGAGGAACTTTCAGTAAGACCTAACATACCTCCAGAACCTTCACATTTATTTACAAGTATTATGACCGGTTTGTTACTGATTTTAAGCTTTTTTGAGAATGTTTTTTCAGCAGGAAGTACTCCAGCTCTTCCATCAATCACAAATATTACTAAATCCGATTCTTCTATTGCTACATTAGTTTGAAATTTAATTTCATTGTCTAGATTTCCCTTTAAAGTATCGTCTATACCAGCTGTATCAATTAAAATGAATTCTAGATCAGCAAGTTTAGCAGTGCCATATTTTCTATCTCTAGTTACACCCGGCTGATCATTAACTATTGCATTACGAGATCCAACCAATCGATTAAATAAAGTAGATTTTCCAACATTTGGTCTACCTACTAATGCAACTTTAAACATTAATTAAGCCTTAAAATTTAAGAAATAAAGGTTATTCATAAGCCAATAATTTTCCATCGGCTCTAAGAAAAAATATTTTTTTATTCACTGCAATAGGCGAAATAGCTAACTTTCCAATTGATAGAATATCCATTTCAATACCTTTGTCAGCATCTAAAATCCTAATATTGCCATAATGATCAGGAAATAATAATTTAGAATCAGCTAATAATGGAGCTTTATAAATAGCTATAGCTTCATCTGAAAAATATGAATCTACATTAATTTTACTTTCATATTTATTTTGCCATCTAACTTCACCTGTAAATCTATCAACAGCAACTAAGATGCCCATATTTCCTATAATAAATATAGTTTTACCAGACAATATAGGTGTTTCAATTCCTCCTATGGGTAAAGTCCATATTTTTTCAGCAGTTTCAATATCAAAAGCAGATGTATAACCAGATTGAGAAACAACATAAACTATACCCTCAAAATAAATAGGGTTTCCTACTATGTCACCAGTATGAAACACCTTTGGTAACTGTGACCTTGAAGAAATATTATCAGACCAGATAATTTTTCCAGACATTAATGATAAAACAAAAAAACTTCCACCTGTACCAGGAACAATCACTTTATCTTTTGCAATAATTGGTCTAGCCAACGTATAAACTGAATTATAATCAGTACTCAATGAAGTCTTCCAATTAATTTTACCATCATTACTATTAATAGAAAAAACATCACCTACATAGTCACTTAATAAAATCTGTTTTTCAAAAAACGTAATACCACCTCTGAAAGGTAGTTTAAATGTTCTTTTCCAATTAACCTTTCCCGTAATACCATTAACTGAAAAAAGTTCATTATTCCCTGAATGTATATATATATTAATAACATCTTTACTAATGTATTCTCCTGCAATAGAAGGAGGCCCTATAATTGCATTCTCTGGGTCTTCAAAAATATTATTTTTCCAAACTATCTTTCCATTGTTAGAATTAACTTTTAAAAGTTGACCATTACTATTAATCAAATAAATACTTGATAATATAAAAATTGGTTCTGGAAAAAGAGGATTTGTATCTTCAATCTTTTGGTCTGTATTAATATCCCATATTTTTTTTAATGGAAAACTAACTTTTGAATTGGATAGGTTGTTTGATTTAGCATTAAAGTTATTCAAATTATTTAAAGGAGGATTTAATTCAGCATTATATTTTTTAGAATCTTTTATAAAAGAAACTATATTTTGTTTTTCAAACACATAACTTGAATTACTCATATCTATTTCTTCAACAGAGGAGCATCCAATTAAAAAAAATAAAATAAGTACATTTGCTATTTTATTCATTATTACCATACAGTTGATTAATTAACGATAATCTATTTTTTTGCTCAAGAGAAATATCTTTTCTAGCTAATAACTTTTCTAAAGCTACTTTAGCTTCGTTTGTCTTATCAAAGTTAATAAACAGCATTATCTCTAATTCTGCTGCTAATGATTGAAGTTTACTAGGACTATTTAAAATTGGTTTCAATCGTTCATGCAACTCATCAAATGAGCTTACGTTATCTCTAATAACTGATAAAAATCTAGCCAAATACCGATAATAATCTTCAAAATCAATATTATTATAAATGATTTCATAATTTGATATCATCTGCTTTATGTCATTATTTTTAAAATATGATTCTGCAAGACCAAAAGTAGAAAGCATAGAATAACCATTAGATTTTTCAGAACGATTATTTTTAAATAATTCAATACTTTCTTTGAATTTATTTTCTTCTAATTTAGCTAAAGAACTAAAAAAGTATTGCGACTCTTCATTTAATTTATTTTTAGACCAAGTATTGAAACCTTGATATCCTAGGATTGAACATATTAATAAAATAATAAAACCAATAATAAATTTCCCGTATTTTTTCCATATTTGAAGCATTTGATCTTGTCTTAGATCTTCAGAAACTTCATCAAAAATATCAGCCATATAAAACCTATTTATTTATTAAAATATAACACTAATCAAATTTGACTAATTATTAGTCTCTAAAATAAAAAAAATCAATTGATTAAGTTTATCTTATTAGAATATCGTAACCTGACAATATATAGGAATGCATTAATGCAAATTTTAAATTTTACAAAAAAATCTAATTACTTTTTAAATAAAGATAATATTTCAAAAAATAACAATAATAAAAAACAATCAGATAACAGTATTATATATTTTTCAAAAAATGAATTAACCTTAATATTAAGCCTATATAGCAAACAAGTCTCATCAGGACTTTGGAAAGACTATGCTATTGATAGCAAACACGACATTGCTGTTTTTTCAATTTATAGACATACGCATGATCAAGCACTTTATCAAATTATAAAAAACAGTAAGAAAGGTCATAGAAACAATCCTGTTTTTATAATAAAAGATTATAATAAAGTTTTAGATAAAGGTAAAATTTTATCTCAAATACTATCTAGATTTGAAAAAAAAATAGAATTAAAAAAATATAATTCACATTAAGTTTTATATTTTCATTTTAAATTATATATTGTACTTTATAAAAATATTATTTTTAATAAATTGATGGAATTTAATAATGGATAGAATTAAAATTGGTAAAATACAAAACTATTTAAGAACTTCACTCGGCTCTAAAAATATTAAAGTTGAAGGAAGAGAAAATAAGTTAGATTCAGCGGATGTAACTATTAACGGTGATTTTGTTGGCGTGATTTTTGAAGACAATGAAGATGGTGATACATGTTATCATTTCAATATGACCATATTAGATTTGGATATTAATTGAATGAATTTTATTAGAACTTGAATAATTATTTTATACCAAAGATAAAATATCTTGTATTATGATATTTAATGTTTCTAAGTAAGTAGACAAATAGAAAAAAGCTAATCCAAACAGCCCTATAAGAAGAATAAAAACAGTTGGCTTTAATTTGAACCAATTTAATTTATTTCTAACCACTTTATATTCTTTTTCTTTTGAATAGGTAACTTTTTCTAATTTTTCTACAGTTGAAGATATATCTGATATAACGTCTAAAATTTCATTAAATTTATTTGCAAGTATTCTGAATTGAGCATCATAGCTATTATTTAATTGATTATTTTTACTATGATCAAAATCAATATTCTTTTTAACTATATTCTCTTCATTCGGAAGATTTATAAAATTATTTTTTTTAATTTTATTTTTATTTGTCTCTAGAACATTAATTTGTATCCGATGATTTAGTTTGTTATCTTGTTCTGAAGATCGAATAAATGGTGCATTTTTTTGATCAATATTATTGATTTCCCTCATTTTTAAAATTCTTTTTCTTAAATCACGACTATCATTCATTTTTTGAAACCTACTTTTCTATAAAGATTTTGTATTGAAGAAGTAACGACTAAATAGTAAATTCTTTAATCAATTAATTAAACTTCATAAAACCTTCATTCATTAATAAATTTTTTTTCATATCTACCCCTCCTTTACCACTATATCCTCCTAAACCACCATCTGAACGAATAACTCTATGACAAGGAATTTCAATTAAAAAAGGATTTTTACCACATGCATTAGCGACTGCTCTTGCAGAATTTGGATTGCCTATTATTTCAGCTATTTCTTTATAGGTTTTAACATTGCCTTTAGGTATTTTTTTAATTTCATTCCATACTTTAAGTTGAAATTCTGTTCCCTTAAGCTTCATTAGAGTTCCTATATATATTTGTATACATCATATTATACATAAAAATAAAATTCTTGATGCAAAATATTTTTTATTTTTTTCATAAAAAATAATGTTAATATAAATATATTTTTAAAATTAAATTTTAGTAAAAAGGATTTCTTAAATGGCTACATATAGGAGCTGCGTCGTTAGCAATAGGTTTGTTTGTTTGCTGGACAGGCTGTTTGATGGTTTTGGTTATCAATGTAAAAAAATTAAAAGAGCGTTTTAATTAGAAAGGCACAATATATGTCTAGCAGTCAGATAGAAGGCTTAATTATTTTCTTTATCAGCCATTATCTTCACCCCAAGTTATAATTTCCACTTGCTGAATATTTTTATGTTCTACATTTAAATCCATATCTTTATATACCTGTGTTGGATCAGCATCGTCATCCAATACTAATAATATTTCCACTGTCATTAGTTTTGCCATTAACCTCTCCTCATTCTTACTTTATCTATTTTACAGTATTAGTATCAACTTCATAAAATAACACTCAGTCATCATTATTTTATTTTACTTTCTTAAGTTTAACATTTGTATATGTTTGTGTGATGTCGCAGTTAGCATTCACTCTATAAATTCCAAATTTAAAAAACATTTTCTTATATCCATTACCATTTGCATACCTATGCGTCGAATCTACTAACTGATCGTTAACAAAGTAATCTACCTTTACATCTTCTCTTGTGGCATTAATTTTGGCTGTAAGTTTAAAAGGATTATTTGGAACTATGTGGGGAGTGCTGCTCTCTACGTTAGTTCTAAATTCATTATCATAATTTATACCAACCCAACTAGGAGGACTCACAAGATATCCGCCTGCATGAACTTGGAATAATGTATTTCGGTATGCAGGTCTGCAATCTCTATCAATATTAATTGTTGCACTCCATTCCCATTTTCCAAACATTTTTTCATTTTTTGTTATAACCTCTGATCGTTCAGACCAATCCCAACTATTTTGTTTTACTTTGTCTGATCGACAACCACCAATCTCACCTAATTTTACTTTGAAAATAAAATCATTGCCAGAATTGGAATAATAGGTATTGCAACTTGCTCTCCAAGTATTTGATCTTAAATTACCTGCATTAGCCATACAAACGGTGGCTAAAAGTGCTGCTGTGCTTAGAATAAGTAAATTTTTTATTTTATATCTTCCCATTATTTTCTCATTTTTCTATTATAGTTCTGCTAAATCCTGCAAATGCGTATCTAATGCTTTTGTGGCTAACTGAAGTTCAATAATATACAATATCAATGATAAACCAAACATTACTAAACTTGCCGTAAACATGGCACCAAATAATGTAAAATTTTCAACATAAGCAAAATAAATAGCAACAAGATTAGTAATAAATGCCATTGCGGCAAGTGTTGATGTTGCTCTGTTAAGAGTTAAACGTTTTCTTAAGACGTCAATTTGTTTTAAATAACTGTTTGTTTCTTTATCTTTCTTTGATAATTTCCTAGCCATTAGATCGTCGTGTATTTTTCTAATTAGTGTAGCAAGTGTAGTATATCTGTTTCCAAATGATATCATCATTAAAGGTATTGCAGGAAATAAGGCCGCCGGCAGAAGATAAATATTATCCATTAAAATAGCCCTCAACAGAAACATTGTTATTTAATAATTTATAATTGTAATAAAAATTCATATTTATTATTGCTTCATTTGAAATGTTATTAAGTAAATATAGACATAAAAGATACTGATATTTTTTACAAATATCAACTAAACTTGTTTTACCTCTTTATGAAGCAAATTAATCTTTTACTTTCATATTGCTAATTTTTTTACTGAAACGTAATTAGTATTAACACGATCACTTCTAAATCTATTCAATGCAATTTTATTCATAATAGTATCATTTAAATGCAAGTAAGTTCTTTCTATCTGTCCAACACTAGTTCCACAATGTATTGCCGTATCCCCAAAACTTAAATCTTCTTGTATTTGTTTTGTAATAAAATAATGACGTAAGCTATATGGTACTAATGCTTTTTTTCTATCATTTTCAATATTAGCAAAACTCATAATTTTTCTAAAGTGCATATTAAACAACTTACGTGGCATCTCAGTTTTACCATCTCTACTAAAAATGTAGCCAGTTTTATGTTTTGATAAATTTGCCCAATTTTGCAAATGCTCTCCAACACATTTAAAAGTTCTACCAATTCTTACTTTGCTTGTTTGTGCATCAACTTCAACTTTAGCAAGCAATATATCTTCACTATTATGTCCATTTCTTTTGTGAAGCTCTAAAGCCACCCTTTCCCATTTTAATTGTCTTAATTCTCCACTTCTCATTCCACTATTAGCTGCAAATAAAAAATATTGCTTTGCAAGTAAACGATCAAAGTATTCATCATCTGCAAGTTGTTGTTTCTTTTTTGCAACGTAACTAAGCATTGCGTATGTAAATGACTTGTATTCATCAATTGTAAAAGTTTGTCTTCTTATTCTTGCGTTATCAATTCCAGTAACTTTATTTGTTTCACATTTTGCTAATGTTCTAACATTTGTTAAATCAAGTTCATCACTAATATACCTATAAAACATTCCAAAAGTGCTGATCTCATTATCTATACTACTATCACTTATTCTGTATTCTTTTCTAAATTCTACATAGCTTGTTTCAACTTCATTAACTATATTGCTACGTAAAATTGATTTAGGTATTTGATGTATTTTTGTTTTTGGACCAACATAATTTTTAAAATGATTTAAATGTGTAATTATTGTATTAAGTCTACCTTTTACAATTCCTCTTTTTGCACCTAAACCCACAAACCTACTTTTCCATTCTATAAACTTATCAACTGCTTCTTCTAAGCAAACTCCAAAAAGTTTGTCTCCTCGTTCAACTCTGTACATATATTCAATTGTTTTTTTCTCAGCTAACTCAATTGCTAATTCTTTGTCTTTAGTTTTCAAACTTTCACGTATGTATTTTTTCTCTGCACTAATCCAACACCTGTACTGCCAAATATCAAAATCATTAGTAAGTATTATTGCTTTACCACCTAAAATGTTTGTTTCGTTTATAGCCATTGTTTCTCTCCTTTTAACTATAATCATTATCGCATAAAATGTTTCCTTTAGTTTTTAATGTCGTTGTACGACAGCAAAAAGAAACACCGTTAAAAGCAGCAAATCTTTATGATCTTTCATAGTTCCAATAGTTTGTAAAAAACCTTGTAACTACTATTTAGAAAGTGTTGGAAAACTTAGATATTTTAAGAGACTTTGTAACAACTTTGTAACAAAATAATTTATAAAAACTGTTTATAAACAATAGCTTACAAAAATGAGACTACTCCCACTCTATGGTTCCTGGTGGCTTAGATGTAATGTCGTATGTAATACGATTAATTCCGCTAACATTATTTATTATTTTGGTTGCGGTTTCTCCTAAAAATTCATGTGTAAATGGGTAATAATCAGCAGTCATACCATCAATTGATGTTACTGCCCTTAGTGCACATACATAATCATAAGTTCGAGCATCTCCCATAACACCAACTGTTTTCACAGGCAAAATAACTGCAAACGCTTGCCAAATCTTATCATAAAGATCATGTTTTTTTATTTGTTCAATATAAATAGCATCGGCTTTTCTTAAAATCTCTAATTTCTCAATTGTAATTTCACCAGGACATCTTATTGCTAACCCAGGACCAGGAAAAGGATGTCTTCCAATAAATTCATCTGGAATACCTAATTCTTTTCCTAATATTCTTACCTCATCTTTAAATAATTCTCTAAGAGGCTCTATAAGTTTCATATCCATTTTTTCTGGAAGTCCACCAACATTATGATGAGACTTGATAGTTACAGAAGGTCCTCCAGAAAAACTTACACTTTCAATGACATCAGGATATAAAGTTCCTTGAGCAAGATACTTAACGTTACCAAGTTTTAAAGCATGTTTTTGAAAAACGTCAATAAACAGTTTACCAATTATTTTACGCTTTTGTTCAGGATCCGATATGCCTTTTAAATTAGATAGAAAAAGTTCTTGTTCATTAAGAGCAATTAAATTTAATTTATAATGATTAGTATACAATGCAATAACTTCTTCACTTTCTTTGTCGCGCATTAAACCATTATCAACATATATACATGTTAATTGATCTCCAATTGCTTCGTTAATTAATATAGCCGTTACTGAACTATCTACACCTCCAGATAAAGCACAAATTACTTTATTGTTTCCAACGGTTTTTCTGATTTTTAAAATTGCTTCTTCTCTATATGCCTTCATATTCCAATCTAAGGAAACCTTCGCTATTTTTAAAAAATTTTTAAGAAGAGTTTTACCATTTGGAGTATGAATAACTTCAGGATGAAATTGAACGGCATAAAAATTTTTATCAAGATTTCCTATAATTGAAAATGGAGCATTTTCAGATTTTGCAAAAACTTTAAAATTATTTGGAATTTCAGAAACATGATCACCATGTGACATCCATACTTGTTCAACGTTATTATCTTCAAACCACCCTTCTAAAAATTCTATTTTGGCATCAACTTTTTTTATAAATGATTTCCCAAACTCTGAAGTTCCTGATCCTGAAATCACTTTGCCACCAAGCATTTTCATCATTATTTGTTGTCCATAACATATTCCTAATATAGGAATTCCCATCTCAAAAATAATTTTAGGTGGTTTTGGAGAATTATCGTCAATAACACTAGCCGGACCTCCAGATAAAATGATAGCCTTTGGAGAAAATTTATTAGTTAAAATATCATTAATTTTTTGAAATGGATGAATTTCACAATAGACATTTAGTTCTCTTAATCGTCTTGCTATGAGCTGTGTTACTTGACTTCCAAAATCAATAATTAAAACCACGTCATTTTTCATTGTTTGTCTTTCATTTTTTAAAAATATTACCTTTGTCTTTGAAACATAGAAATAAAAAAACCATCTGTTTTATGAATTGAAGGATCTAATATAATATGATTTTTTTTTTCATTACTAAAAGGATATTTAGTTCCATCCATTAATGATATAGTATCTTCCCACATATGCTTTAAATTTATTTCAAAAAATTCTCTATTATTTTTTTTAAATATTTCTAATTGATCTACACCTTCTTCTGGTAAGTATGAGCATACCATGTATGCTAGTTTACCTCCGGGAGCAACCATCATTGCTCCTTTTTCTAAAAGTTTAGCTTGTGTTTCTATTAAATTGTATAAATTATCTTTTGTAAAATTAAACCGTGATTCAGGATTTCTAGACCATGTGCCTATACCTGAACATGGGGCATCAATTAAAACCAAATCAAATTTCTTTGCCATAGATTTCACTTGCCAAGATTTATTTAAAAGTTTTCTCTCTATATTATGAATACCAGCTCTTTTAAATCTAGCCCCAGCATTATCTAATCTTTTTTCATTTGTATCAATTGCTAGAACTCTTCCTTTATTTTTCATAATTTCAGCTAATACAAGAGACTTTCCTCCTGCTCCACTACATATATCAGCAACTGACATTCTAGGTTTAGCCCCTAATAACAAGCTTGCTATTTGAGAGGCTTCTCCTTGAATTTCTATATGTCCAGATTTATATAATTTATGCCCTTCTATTGGGTATCTTTTTAAAAATCGTATACCTATTGGAGAAAATTTAGTTAACTCAGTCTCTACTTTTATATCTTTAAGCATGACTTTAATTTCATTTCGAGATTTTTCTTTTAACCCATTAACTCTAATATCTAAATATGCTTCATTTCCTAAAGATAAAACAATATTTTTCCAATTATCTGGAAAACCCTTTTTTATACTTTCTAATAAAAAATTAGGTAATTCATAAAAGATATCATTAGGCATTTTATTATTATAAAAACTATCAAAACGCAATCTATCTAAAAATTCCAATTCATTTTCACTAATTTTTTTTATATCTTTATATTTTACAAGAAAAATATTTTTAATTTCTTTAATATTATTTTGATATTTTAAGTTTAAAAAATATAGCTCTAAAATAATTTCATTTTCTATAGTTTGATGAATATTAATGTTTTTAATATGCCATCTAATTTTTGATCTATGTCTTATAATATTCCAAAAACAACTTGAAATAAAATTTCGATCTTGTGAACCAATAAATTTTCTTGTACGAAAATAACTTTGAACTCTTGATGTGATTACATTGTCACCTTGATATGATAGTTTTAAGAGTTCTAATACTGAAAAAATACGTTCTTGAACTAACATTATGAAGGACGATAATTTGGAGCTTCTCTTGTAATAGTAACGTCATGTACATGACTTTCTCGAAGACCTGCATTTGTAATACGTTTAAATTTACAATTTTTTTGCATTTTCTTTATATTCTCATTACCAGTGTAACCCATTGCAGATTTTAAACCACCAACTAACTGATGTATCACATTTTCTGAAGGCCCTTTATATGGAACTTGGCCTTCAATACCTTCTGGAACTAGTTTTAAAGTTTCTATTTCAGCTTGAAAATATCGGTCAGCTGAACCTCTAGCCATCGCCCCTAACGAACCCATACCTCTATATGATTTATACGATCTTCCTTGAAATAAAAAAACTTCTCCTGGTGTCTCATCCGTTCCTGCTAATAATGATCCAACCATTACAGCACTAGCTCCTGCAGCTATAGCTTTAGCTATATCTCCTGAATATTTAATGCCTCCGTCAGCAATAATAGGTATTGAATTTTTTTGAGCTGCTTTGGCACAATCAAGTATAGCTGTAAGCTGAGGAACTCCTACTCCAGCAATCATTCTAGTAGTACAAATAGAACCCGGCCCAATGCCAACTTTAACACCATTTGCACCTGCGTCTATTAAAGCCTTTGTTGCATCACCTGTAGCAACGTTGCCTCCAATTATTCTAACAGAACTAGATAGTTTAGATAACTTTCTAACAGCATCCAAGACCATTTCACTGTGACCATGAGCAGTATCTACAACGAGAATGTCTACCCCTGCTTCAATTAATGCCTCAGCCCTAGCTAGTCCGTCTTTGCCCACACCAGTAGCAGCAGCAACACGCAATCTTCCTTGATTATCTTTAGAGGCTTGAGGATGATTTTGTGCTTTTTCCATATCTTTAACGGTAATTAACCCAACGCAAAAGTTTTCATCGTCAACCACTACTAATTTTTCTATACGATGAGTATGTAACAATTTTCTAGCTTCTTCCGCACTAACACTTTCCTTAACTGTTATTACATCCCTAGTCATAAGAGCGGATACTGTTTGATTATAATCATTTGCAAATCTAACATCTCTATTAGTAAGTATTCCAACTAATTTGTTTTTATTACCTTCGACAACTGGAATTCCACTTATTTTATATTTTTCCATTAATTTAAATGCATCACCAAGAGTTTGAGTAGGATTGATTGTAACAGGGTTAACAACCATTCCAGCTTCAAATTTTTTAACTTTTTTAACTTCTGCAGCTTGATCTTTTATTGTAAAATTTTTATGTAAAACACCCATTCCACCAAGTTGAGCCATAGTAATTGCTAGTCTATGCTCTGTAACCGTGTCCATAGCTGCAGATAAAAGGGGTATATTAAGTTTAATATCACTGGTTATAAAGGTATTAACTTTAGCATCTGCAGGACCAAAAAAACTATGAGCAGGCTGAAGTAACACATCATCAAAGGTATAAGCTTCTTCAATAATCATTTTTTCATTTTCCAACGCTAAATTTGTTAAGTCATAATTATTATTTGAAATAATAATATGAGCGTTGCTAATGAGATATATACTTTTGTCATTAGATTTGCAAAGTTAATTTTAAGTAATTTATAACTCTTTAAATCCCAAAGCAATAACGTAACCTTCTACTGATTCTTTTCTGCTTGCATCAGGTTTAATATGACTTACTTTTGCAAAATATTTTCTCATTAAAGATAAAGCTTCTATCTCTGCTCCACCTTTAAAACACTTTGCTAAAAAAACACCATTTTTTTGTAAATTTTCAATTGCAAAATCCAATGCTGATTCCAAAAGATATGTTGTTCTAATATGGTCAGTCTGCCTATGACCAGTTGTATTAGCTGCCATATCTGATATTACAATGTTTGGACGACACCCAAGAATTTGAATTAAGTTTTTTCCTACTGATTGATCTAAAATATCCCCAACAATCGAGATGCAACCCGGAATATCCTCAGTAGGCAAAAGATCTACACCAACGACTTTTTCTTTTCCATTCACAGAACAAACTTTTTGAGATGCTATTTGAAGCCATCCACCAGGAGCACAACCTAAATCTATTACAGCAAGGCCTGATTTAAGAAAATTATGTTTTTCATTTATTTGCAACAATTTAAATGCAGCTCTTGATTTATAACCTCTTTTTTGAGTTTCTAAAACATAAGGGTCATTCAATTGTCTTCCAATCCACCTAGTACTAGAAGGCTTTCTAGTATTATCTTTTTTTGGCTTTTTAGATATCCCCCGACTACTTCCAAATGAGCCTGGTTTATTAATATTACTCATCATCAGCATCATATAAAGTTTTAAAGAAACAACTATGAGCACCCGTATGACAAGCTACACCAGTTTGTTCAATTAAGGCTAACAATGTATCATTATCACAATCTAAACGGAGTTCATGTAGCTTTTGAAAATTCCCGCTACTTTCTCCTTTACGCCATAATTGAGCCCTTGATCGTGAATAATAAAAAATATTTTTACTTTTTATAGTTTTTTCTAGTGCATCTTTATTCATCCAAGCCATCATTAATATTTTTCCTGAATTCATGCATTGAGAAATAACTGGTATTAATCCATCTTTATTAAACTTAACGTCTGATAAAGAAAAACTAGCTGAATTTTTAATGAGGTATTTATTTAACAAAACATTACCTTTTAACTTTTTTAATTAAATTAGACATATCATTACTTATACCCATCATAGCCGGAACTATAACAAGAACAAGTAATGCTGTTACACCTAAACCAAAAACAATAGTTGCTGCCATTGGTATTAAAAATTGAGCTTGTAATGATTTTTCAAACATAAGTGCTGATAATCCACCAATTGTAGTAAGTGAAGTTAATAAAACAGGCCTAAATCTATCTACTACTCCAGTTATTATTGATTCATTTATAATACTTTCTTCATCTTTATTTTTATTATTATTTTTTAAATCTTCTAATCTTCTTTCAATAGTCGACACTAAAATAATTGAATTATTCACAACAATTCCTGCTAAAGCTAAAAGAGCAAACATAGATAATATTGACATTGTTAAGCCTAATAAATAATGACCTAGAACTGCACCTATAAATGAAAAAGGTATCATAATCATAATTGAAAATGGCCTAGACCAAGATTTAAAAACCCATGCTAAGATAAAATAAATTAACAACAAACCTATTACTGAACCAGTTCCCATATCAGAGAATGTTTCTTTTTGTTCTAAATCTTTACCATCAAATCTATAGATAACGTTATATTTTTTAGCAATTTCAGGTAGTCCGTTTTCCATTAAAAACTGCCTTGCCTGAGAAGTGTTCATCAGTAGAGGAAAAAGATCGCCAGAAACAGTTACTTCTCTGAAACCATTTTTTCTATTTATTGAAGCAAAGGGAAGTTTTTCATCTATTTTAATTATATCTTTTAATTTAAAACTAACTCCTGTAGGTGAAATAATTCTTAAATCTGTAATCATATCTGTAAGTTGTTCATTCTCAGATAATTTTAAACGTACTGTAACCTCTTCGTCACCTTTAGGAAATTTAGAAATGATAGTACCATTAATAGCTGACCTTACCTGTTCACCAATATCTAAAATTGATAATCCTAAAGATTGACCTTTATTTGTAATGCTTAAAATTCTTTCTTGAACACCATATTCTAAGTTGTCATCCAAAGAAGTTGCACCTGGTATTGTTCTAGCAATTTCTATTAATTCATTTGAAGCTAATTTAAGAGTATCTAAGTTTTTGCCTTGAAGCCTTACATCCAGATCTCTTCCTGGAGGGCCTCCACTAGGTGCTCTTATTGTTAATTTATCTAAGCCAGATACATTTTCAATGTTCTCTTTCCAAACTTTTATAAATTCTTTAGTTCTTACTTTTCTTTTATCTGCTGTTATTAACTCAACTACCATTGAACCTAAAATATCGTTACCTTTAGAATTAGGACCAGCTTCATTTGAAAAAGAAGTTCTGCTTCCAATAGTTGACATATTAAATTTTACTAACCCTGGTAAATTAGAAAATTGAGATGAAGTTTTGTTTAATCCTTTTTCAATATTCTCTAACATTTTAGTTGTTTGAGATTTTGTTGATCCAGAGTGCATTTTATAATTAACTATTACGATATCAGCTTCAGGTGTAGGGAAAAAACTAAACAAAACTCTTCCACCTGACATCATACCTACAGAAACTACAAACATTCCTATCGCAACCATAAAAGTTACGTATCGATAGTTAAAAGTTAAAGTAACAAAGTTCCTAAAAGAACCTTCTTGAAAAGCATTAAATTTTTGGTCAAACCATAATCTAAATTTACTTTCTTCTTTGTTCGATTTGTCAAAATGAGCTAAATGTGCTGGTAAAACTAAAAAACATTCAATCAAACTTGCAACTAACACAGCACAAACCACCCAAGGAATGGCTGCTATGATTTGACCAATAACACCTTTTACCATAAATAAAGGGATAAACGCAGCTACTGTCGTAAGCATAGCAGATATAACAGGCATAGACATTCTGGTTGCTGCAACAACTGGCGCTTGAGAGCTATTAAGTTTTCTTTTTGTTTTTAGATAAGAAGAATGTTCGCCAACAACTATTGCATCGTCAACAACAATTCCTAAGGCCATTATAAGCCCAAATAATGAAATCATGTTAATTGATTGACCTGAAACAAACATAACACCAAAAGTTGCGAGAAAAGCAATTGGAATACCAAGAGCCACCCAAATTGCTGTATTACGACTAAGAAATAGGAATAGTACAGCTAAAACTATACAGAGACCACTTAACCCGTTCTTAACTAATAAAGAAATCCTTTCTTCAATTAGATTTGCCGCTGTGTTATAGGTTTCAACTTTAATAGAACTTCCAATGATATTTTTTGAAATAGAAATTACCTTTTGAACATTTTCTGAAACTTCAAGAGCATCACTGGTTTTACTTCTTCTAACCCATAATTCTACAGCAGGATTACCATCAACAAATTTTAAAATACTACCTTTTTCAACACTTGATTTTATCTCTGCAACATCCTCAAGTATAATTCTTCCACCTGAACTAGAGTTCTTTAATTCTAATTTATTAAAAGTTTCAACTAATCTTTTTTCTCCAATAGTCCTAACTCTTAGCGATCCATCTGCAAAACTACCTCCAGACACATCCTGAGTTTCAAGTTTAATTAAATTTGCTATTTGATTGAAAGATAATTTTAACCTTGCTGCTTCAAATTGTGAAATTTCTATTAAGATTTCTTCTTTTGGAAGGCCTTGAATATCAACTTTATCTACTCCAGAGTTTAAAAGTACTTCTTTAAGTTTTTTCGATTTTTCTCTTAATTGAGATAAGGTAACGTTTCCAGATAATACAATTCTTGTTACTGTATCAAAAAATTCACCAACAATTATTTTAGGTTTGTTTGCTTTTTCAGGAAAATTTATCCTAGACACGGCCGTCTCTATATCTGTTCTTCCTTTTTGAATGTCATAACCATAATTAAACTCAATTTGAGTGCGCCCAACACCTTCAACAGATTTTGAAGTAACTTCTTTTACTCCTGAAATAGGTCTCAATTCAGGTTCCAACAACTGAACAATATTTTGATCAATCTCTTCAGCAGTTGCTCCTGGCCAATCTATGGTGACAGCTACTACTTCAACATCAAAATCTGGGAAAAATTGCTTATTTAGCCTTCCAATTGATAAAAGTCCAATTACAATCATTAAAATCATAATGATATTAGCAGAAGTTCTATGCTCAACAAAAAATTTTAAAAAACCTGACTCTTTAAATTGCATTTAAATTCTACCTTAAATTTATATTCTTTTATCTTTAATTAGTTTAGTACTGAAATCTTTTTGTTGTGAAGATTACCTGGTATTCTTGTAGAAATTATTAAATCTTCATCATTAAGGTTTCCTTCAACTAATACAAATCCAGAACCTTTATATTTAAGAGAAACTTTCTTTTCTTTAGCGACACTATTTTCAACTATATAAACTTTATCACCATACAAAGAAGTTTCAGGTAATTTAAATAGCCCTTTAAATTCTCCTAGGGGATAATTTATACGAACAAATGTGCCTAAAGGTATATAATCATTTTGATTAAGATTTTGCTTAATTTTGGCAAATAATTTTCCACCACCCTCTTCTTCGTTAGTTTTACCGTCAATTCTTTCAATAATTGCTGTATTTTTTTTTAGAGAATCTGTTCCACCTTCCCATGTTACTTGAATCGACTTTCCTATTAAAACTTTTGCATCTGAATAAACTTTAGCTGGAACTACAAATTCAACTTCTAAATCATCCATAGAAAAAATATCAGCTATTTTTTCATTACTAGATATAAACTGTCCTTTATTAATTTTAATATTATATAATCTACCATTAAATTTCGCCATTAAAATAGTATCAGACAGATCTTCTTTTGCTTTTTCTAGATTTATTTTAGACCTGATATAATCAGAATTATTTTTTGAAAAAAGTATTAATTCATTATCATATTTATTTTGAGATATAACTTTTTTTGTTAACATAGACTTATATCTTTTCACTTGTCTTTTACGA
>Ga0209710_1000495_pt1 | contig 36546 bp, 29 predicted proteins | sample ArcticOcean_MG_C_5_FD_187436 | JGI IMG/M metagenome (GOLD analysis project Ga0209710, IMG submission 187436) | Marine microbial communities from western Arctic Ocean - ArcticOcean_MG_CB4_138 (SPAdes) (version 2) | ecosystem: Environmental > Aquatic > Marine > Oceanic | place: Arctic Ocean...
TCTCTCTAAATCATCTTTAAATGTAAAATAAAAAAGCACCTTAATATAAATTAAGGTGCTTTTTTAAAATTATTTAATTGAGTAATTATCTAACAATTAGTTTAGATGTTTTACTTTGACCTTGGACCGTTACTTTAATAAGGTACATTCCTGTACTTAATGAACTAACTTCTAAAGTATCCCCACTTAATGATGTATTGATTAATCTCTTTCCAGTGATATCAAATACTTCAACATATTTAACTCCATTTGTTGGAGTTTCTATTGTTACAAATTCACCACTAACTGGGTTAGGATAAACATTCATTTCTAATGACTCAACATCATTTAACCCTAGAGTTCCCTCTACTACAAATGAATCCATTTGAAGAAGGTATGAATCGTTACTTACACAATGTATCCCCACTCTAACAGTTTGCCCATCATAAGCACTTAAATCGTATTGATATTGCGTCCACTCTGTAGGAGCTTCTTCATACGCTCCAGCTGAAATAACTGTAAAATCTGTAGGGTTATTTGTACTTCCAATTGCGATTTGAAATCTGTCTAAACCATACTGATCAGTGATGGATTTAGCCCAAAAATTAAGTGTAGGGGAACTTACTCCACTTATCGTAAATTCAGGACCAATCATCCAATCATCATTTGGAAAAGTAGTCGAGTTTGCTCCGGAAGCAATAAAATATAAACCTTGATCACCTTCGTAGCTATTGTATCCACTAATATCGGTACCATCTACAGGGTTAGCTTGGATATTATTCCATATAATCCCCGTTCCTACATAACTCTCATTAGTAAAGTCTACATCACTAGCTGCCCAAGTATCTCCACCATCATAATCATACATTGTCCAACCTTCAATATTATCAATTGCAAAAGCTTCATGACACTCAAAATTATCTCTCCATAATATAGGTAAGTCATATTCATCAGGACAACCACCTGCAGTGTCAAATGTAGACCATTGATCAGGTCCATTTGAACCATTATCCTCCCATTCACCATATGTACCATCCGAACATACAGATCTAATAGTAAAGTAATATAAAGAGCCAGGTTCTAATCCTTGTACCGAATTTGGAAATTCATTAAATGTAGAAACCTGAGCTGTACCATCACCTGGTGTAAAAGTTTCTGCAAGATTATACTCAATTTCGTAGGATTCAATATTTTCATTATTTACTCCATCAAATATGGCACTACTTGTTGTCATTTCCCAATAGTATATATCAGGAGCAGGGCAATCGATGCTAGCTGATGAAACTATTGAGGGATTTTTAATACACCATCCCCATTGCCAACCATTGCCATCAAAGTAAGCAAATCTATATTTAAAGTTCGCAAGTTGATTAGCTGTAAAATCTGAAATATCCAAGGCTTGCTCAAAAACTACCTGATTTTCACAGTTTTGATAATCAGCGGCTGTTGTGGTAGAGCCTTCTAATTGAAGAAAATCCGTACTCCAATCATTAGATTGAGCATCAAAATATTCAATTGCTAAATATCCGCCAATATCATAATGAGAATAATCTCCAGTAATAGTTATAAATGTTTCACCTGCATCAAAAGCAGGAGTTAAATCAATAACTGGTGATTCGGATACGATAACATCTCCAAGTGATGTATTTCCTGCAGCATCATCGTCAAAAGTAAAAGAATCGGATGTGCTAGGCTCAGCAATTAGTCCGGTTGCAGTGTATTCACCAGATGTTACCCAGTTTTCGTTTGGCCAGTTAGCAGGTTGATTAAGAACCTGAGAGTAGATAATATTTGAAATTAAAAAAAGTAGTAGAGTAATTTTTTTCATAATGTTTTTTTTTATTAAAATTTAAAACGTTATGATTTGGGACTGTAAACATACAGAAAATTATTAAATTTAATAGCTTCTATTACTTATAAATAATAGGTTAATTCAATACTATCTTAACTGACTTCTCAGAAGAATTTTCACAGACAAATCTAGCTATATAGATTCCTTTGGATAAGTTTGAAAGGTTAATAATCTCTGAAGAGTTATTCAAGTCTTGGTTTATTACTTGTTTCCCTAAAATACTGTATACATAAATGTTTTTGAAAACATTATTTGAAGAAATATTTAATTGATTATTGTTATCTAAAAAATACTTAAAGTTTTCAATAGTTACATCTTCGGTGCCTAAGTTTGATCCTACAATCACATTATCAATTAGAACAGAATTCATATCATATGTATCGTAATGCCTAAATGTTAAATATACCATTTGACCATCATATTGAGATGCATCTACACTAACTATAGCTGCAGAATTTGATCCGTCTTCAATATCACATGCAGCATCTTCAGTTACAAACCTTGTTGTTATGGGAGTTTCATTAATTATATCTGCAGGGTCATTTGAAGTAGATAAATAAACTGAATACAAATCATCCGTATACGTACCATTAATTTGATAAGAGCCAACCATGAACTGTACTGTAGTTCCGGATACACCATATAAATCTATAGCTGAACTAGTCGTTAAAAAATTATCTGGGTTAAATCCGGAGCCTTCCCAGGAATCTGAATCCGCAGCAAGACCTGTCATAGGATGATAAGGAGCATTTTCAGCTGCATAAGCTGCAACATCAGCTACCTCCCAATAATTTCCATCTCCATCAGAATCAGTTGATGTCCAATTTGCAAATGTAGTAGCATCTGCTGTTTCGTTTTCAAAATCATCCTCAAAAACTGCTTGAGAAAAAGAGTTTAAAGATATTAGTGTGATAAATAAAAAAGTAATTTTTTTCATAATGTTGAATTTTCGGTTTTAACAAAAATTATAATTTTGTAGTAATAAATATACGAAAAACAAAAATAACCCATCTGTCTTGTAGCTTACTATCAATTATTTAACTAATTGTAAATTATATTTTAATACTTAAGCTAATTAGTAATATATTTTAAATACATATATTATATTTAATAAAAATTTACAAATTGATTTCTAAATCTACCATAGATAAAGTTTTTGAATCCTCCAGAGTTGAAGAAGTTATTGGTGACTTTGTTCAGTTAAAGAAATCTGGCTCTAATTTTAAAGGGTTAAGTCCTTTTAGCGAAGAAAGAACCCCAAGTTTTATGGTTTCCCCTGTAAAACAAATTTGGAAAGATTTTTCTAGTGGAAAAGGAGGCACTGCCATTACTTTTTTAATGGAGCACGAGCATTTCACTTATCCAGAAGCTATAAAATATTTGGCAAATAAATATAATATTGAAATTGAGGAAACTGAACAATCTGATGAACAAAAAATTGAATCTGATGAAAAAGAGAGTTTATTTTTAGTAAGTGAGTATGCAAATAAATTTTTTCAAAACACACTTAAAGAAACTGACGAAGGAAAGTCTATTGGCTTAAGTTATTTTAAAGAAAGAGGGTTTAGTGAAAAGATCATCAATACATTTCAGCTAGGTTATTGTAAAGATGAGTGGACTAGTTTTACTGATCAGGCTATTAAAGATAGTTATAAGATTGAATTTTTAGAAAAATCTGGATTAACAATTGTAAAAGAAGATAAGAAATTTGACAGATTTAAAGGGAGAGTTATCTTCCCAATATTAAGCATGTCAGGCAGGGTATTAGGTTTTGGAGGAAGAACTTTGAAGTCCTCAAAATCCACAGCTAAATATCTTAACTCACCTGAGAGTAAGATTTATTATAAAAGTAAAATATTATATGGTCTCTATCATGCCAAGCAAGAGATTGCAAAGCAAGACAATTGCTTTTTAGTTGAAGGCTATACGGATGTAATGAGGATGTATGAAAAAGGCATTCATAACGTAGTCTCGTCATCAGGGACTGCTTTAAGTTCTGATCAAATAAGGTTAATCAATAGACTCACAAATAATATAACTGTTGTTTTTGATGGAGATTCTGCAGGTATAAATGCTGCTTTTAGAGGAATAGATATAATATTAGAGCAGGGAATGAATGTTAAAATTTGTAATCTACCTGAAGGAGAAGACCCCGATAGTTTTGCAAAAGATAAAAACTTTGATGAACTTTCTTCTTACTTTTCTGAAAATTCAAAAGATTTTATTACCTATAAAGCGTCATTGTTAATTGAAGGCTCTAAAAATGATCCAATAAAAAAAGCAGAAACTATTAGAGATATGGTTACTAGTATCTCAAAAATTAGTGATCAGATAAAAAAAGAAATATACATCAAAGAATGTTCCTCTATAATGGATATTAGTGAAGATGTTCTATATAGTACCTTGGCGCAAATCTCGAAACAAATTAATAGTTCACAGAAGCCTTATTCAAAACCAAATGACTCCTTTACTGTAGTAAAAAATACTAATAAAAAAAAGAGTGTAAATGTTTTATATGAATTAGAAAAAAAAATCATCGAAATTTTAATCTTATACGGAGATAAAACTGAAAATTTTGAAGATTTATTATTAAAAGAAAATGAAGCTGGAGAATTAGTCTTAGAACCTGTTGTTAAAACAACTAAAGTCTTTGAAAAAATTTATATGGATCTACAAGAAGATGAGATGGAGTTTTCAAATGATGATTTTAAAAATATATATTATATTATCATTGAAAATTTAAACAAAGGATCTAATATAACTGTTGATATGTTTTCTAATAAGGTACCCGTGAACATAGAATTAGAAATAACTAATATATTAATGGGTGAAGAAAAATACAGTTTACATGACTGGCAGAGAAATAATATTTTTCCTAAAGACAAGTCAAAATCAATCGCACAGTTAGTTAATGACACTATTTTGAATTTGCGATGTTTTTTAATTGATCAAAAAGTAAATGAATTTAAAAACAAGACAATAGATAGTATTGATAATAAATCAATTTTAGATGAGGTTTTAAACTACTCAAATTTAAAAATGCTTTTATCTAGAAAATTAAAAAGAGTAATTTAAATTTTCAATAAATTATTAGGAATTTTACAGATTGGAATTGGCACCATTTTATGTTTATTTTTAGAGTTTAAACTTCTGTATATCCCAAGAACTTTTTTTTCTCTAGAGCTAAATTCATTTTCTGTTTTAATATTGTGATCTTCAACTCTCATGGCCCATTCTAACTCATCATAACCAGCTCCTAATTGATCTTCATCTGATCTAGAGTCTGCGTATAACCCATCACTAGGCTTAGCTTTAATTATCAATTCAGAAATTTCTAAATATATACCTAACTTTACAACTTCTGATTTTAATAAATCTGCAATAGGACTTATATCAACTCCCCCATCACCATATTTAGTATAGAATCCAACACCAAAATCTTCTACTTTATTTCCTGTACCTACTACTAGGTAGTTATTCGTGCCTGCGTAATAGTAAAGAGTAGTCATTCTTAATCTGGCTCTCGAATTTGCTAAAGCTAGTTCATTTCTTAAACTGTGATTCTGTGAATTAACTTCTTTGCAAAATGAAATGAACACAGAATTTAAATCTGTTAATTCACTACTTACATTTTTATATTTTAACTGAAGATTTTGTATGTGATTTTTAGCTCTTGAAACATGTTCATCATTCTGTTTTATTGGCATCTCAAGACATAAGACTTTAAGCCCTGTTTTAGCACATAAGGTAGAGGTTACCGCTGAATCTATCCCTCCAGACACTCCTATAACAAAACCTGAAATTTTGTTCTTCTTAGCGTAGCTTTTTAACCAACTCACTATAAGTTCTGAAACTTTTTCTGTTTTCATAAATTATATATTATTTATGTAATAAGAACCTTACATTTGTATTGTAAAAATATATCAAATCATTAATAAAAATTGTTATCTGTGCAAAAAGTTTTATTTTTTTTATTTCCTTTTTTCTTTACAACCTGTAATAATTCAAATTATCAACACGTAGAAATAGAAATTGAAAGATTTGAGGATATTTTTTCTGCAAGTGACATTAATAGCCTAGATAAAGTAAAACAAGATTTCCCTTTCTTGTTTCCTTCTCAATTTGAAGATCAAATATGGATTGACCGTTTAAGTGATACTATCCAAAATGAAATTTTTAAGGAAGTTAAGTTGTCTTTTAGTGATTTATCTGTTCAAAAAAACAGTATACAAGTATTTTATGATAACTACTTAAAATATAACATAGAGTATAAGATCCCTAGAATAATAACCCTGACAACAGATGTTGATTACAGAAAGAAAATCATTTTAACAGACTCTTTACTTTTAATTGGATTAGATAATTATTTAGGAAAGAGCCATTTTTTTTACTCATCATTTCCTGAATACCTTAGGTTTACTTTTATTAAAGAAAATATTGTCATTGATATAGCAAAAGAGTATGCTAGCTCTAGTGTTTATAATGAGAAATTAGACAACTACACCTTTATAGAAAAAATCATTAACCAAGGAAAAATATTATATTTCACCAGTGCTATGTTACCTGAAACTCAACCTTCAAAAATAATTGGTTATTCAAATGAAGATTATGCCTGGGCTTTAAATAATGAAAAAGATATCTGGTCAAATTTTATAGAAAATAATCATTTATTTAGTACAGATAATAATCTAGATACTAGGTTTATTAGATTAGCTCCTTTTTCTAAATTTTACTTGTCTATCGATAACGAATCGCCAAGTATGATTGGAAAGTATATTGGCTGGCAGGTTGTTAAATCTTTCATGAATGCTAATAACTCTGTAAACTTAAAAGATTTAATACAGGAAAAACCAATGTATATATATAATAACTCAAAATACAAACCTTATACTAATGAATAATAGTAAATCGAAAATAGAAATTTCTGTTAATTTAGATGAAAATAAAATCCCTGAAAAGATTTTTTGGACTGCAGAAGATGGGAATATTAAAAACCAAGAATCTAAGGCTGTTTTTTTATCAGTTTGGGATTCAAATAAGAAAGAAAGTTTAAGAATTGATCTTTGGACTAAAGAAATGCCTTTAGATGAAATGAAAGTTTTCTTTCATCAAACATTAGTTGCAATGAGTGATACCTTTAATAGAGCGACGCAAGATCAAAAAATGACTGATTCTATGAAAGACTTCTGTGATTATTTTGCGGAAAAGTTAAATCTAAAACAAAATTAGATTACCATTCATTTAGCTTATTAGAATCTAGTTTTATAAAAATAAATAATAGTATTGTGAAGGCCCACAAGCTTGACCCTCCATAGCTAAAAAACGGTAGGGGTATACCTATAGTTGGAACTAATCCCATTACCATTCCAATATTTACCATAAAATGAAAAAAGATTATGGAAACAACTGAATATCCATAAACTCTACTAAACTGATTTTTTTGAAGCTCAGAGAGATGGAGTATTCTAAGTAGTAGTAAAACAAATAGAATTATAATAAAACTACTCCCAATAAACCCCCATTCTTCACCTACTGTACTAAAAATATAATCTGTTTGCTGTTCGGGAACAAATTTTCCGATTGTTCTAGTTCCTTCTAAGTATCCCTTTCCGTTCCAGCCTCCAGAGCTAATCGCTTTTTCAGACTCATTAAGATTGTATAAAATAGTCCTTTTCATTTTTTGTATTTCATCAGGGTTTTGTTCTAACTTTAACCATAGACTTATTCTATTTTTTTGGTGTTGTTTAATGACGTTGTTAAAGAAATAGTTTATACTAAAAGAAAACATAGTACATATAATTAAAACTCCTAAATGCTTTATTAGTGAGTATCTTTTTTTTCTTTTTTTTATGTAAACAATAAAAATTATTATAGATAAAATTATAAATGTAGTTAGCAAAGAAAATTTAATTGTTGATACAAATAAAAGAAATATAGCACCTATTGTATAAAGATAAATTTTAGGAACCCCCTCTCTAAAAAGTACAAAGAAAAAAGCTGAATAGACTAATGTGCTGCCAGTGTCATTTTGTAATATTATTAAAAGAGCTGGTAAAAAAATTATTAATAATAGCTTTAGTTGATGATTTACAAGTTTAATGTTGGTTTGAAGGTCACTAATGAATTTAGCTACCGCAAGAGCTGTAGCTACTTTTGCAAATTCACTAGGTTGAATTGTAAATGACCCAATTCCATACCATGATGTAGATCCATTTACGGTTTTGCCAAAAATAAACAAACCAATCAAAGATAATATTGCTAGTAAATAAAATATACTAGCAAATCTTTCATAAAATTTCGCCTCTATACTAAGCGTAATTAAGATAATTACTGAGGACAGTAAAATAAAAACTAACTGTTTTCCGTAGAGCTCACTTATATTAAATATACTATCCACTTCACCTGTTAGACTAGAAGATAAAATATTCCCCCACCCAAAACCAACTAGAAGTATGTAAAGTACAACTAAAACTTTATCTACCTTAAATACATTTTTTCTTTCACCAATCATTATTGATTTATTTTAAATGGCTTATTTAAGTAGGGCTTTTCGTACTCATCTGCTAAATTCTTATTTATAACTAATTCTTCCATTCTTTTTAATGTAACTTCTCCTTTTATGTATTTTTCTATCATTAGAGATGCAATTCTTCCAGCCCATCTTGAGCCATAATAACCATTCTCTACTAACACTGATATAGCAATTGTAGGATTGTCTTTTGGAGCAAAGGCTACAAAAATTGAATGATCTGTTAATTGAGTTTTTTGACCATTTATTTTTGTAAAGTTTTCAGCGGTACCTGTTTTTCCGCAAATCTCTATGCCAGGCACTTGTAAAAATTTAGCTGTACCAGATTTATATACTTCACTCAGTCCATCTATAATAGGCTCATAATAAACACTATCAATTAATGTGTATTTACGAACTTTAAATTTAGGTTCAATTTTAGACCCTTCGATTTTTTTTATAATATGAGGGGTATAGTAATGGCCTCTATTTGCAATGGCTGCAGTCATATTTGCTAGTTGAATCGGGGTTGCTAATATTTCTCCTTGACCAATAGAATTTGATAGTGTAGTAGTAGCTCCCCATTTAAAATCAGGATACCAGTTATTGTAAAATTCAAAATCAGGAATGATGCCTTTTTTTCCTACAGAAAGATCATTGTTTAAATATTGTCCCAGCCCAAAACTCTTTATTTGATCACTCCATGTGTTAAAGGATTCTTTAGTAGGTAATTTATTGTCAATTGTTTTTCTATAGGCATTAGCAAAGTATGAATTACATGATAAAGATATTGCGCTGTTTAAATTCCTGTAACCACCCCCACAATGGCACTGCATCTTTCTTTTTTCTTTTCCGTATTGATAATAATTATTACAAAATATAGATGTTTTTTCTGTGATAACTTCTTGTTGTAGAGCGGCTAAGCCTACTAGTATTTTAAATGGAGATCCTGGCGCGTGCATATTCAATAGACTTTTATCTACTAGAGGTCTGTAAATACTATCATTGTATAGATCCATGTAGTTTTTTGATCTATTTCTGCCTATTAACAAATTAGGATTATAAGATGGAGCAGAAACAAGACTTAAGATTTCCCCATTACTTGGATCTATAGCTACTATCCCTCCTTTTTTTCCATTCATTAGTAGTTCACCGTATTTTTGAAGCTCTGAATCAATAGTAATTGTTAGATCTTTTCCAGCAATAGGAACAATATCTAAATCTCCATTTTTAAAACTACCGACATCACGATTAAATCTATCTTTTTGAATGAACTTAATCCCTTTAACACCCCTAAGCTCTTCTTCATAAGATATCTCAACCCCTTGTTTGCCTATTAAATCACCCATTGAGTAATAGTTGTCTTTTTTTATAATTGAATTATTGACTTCTGCTATGTACCCAAGAACATTAGCTCCAATGTTTGTGTTGTAGTCTCTCAAGTTTCTTTTTTGAATATAAAACCCTTCAAATTTTCTTATTTTTTCGGATAAATACCCGTAATCCTCTTTTGACAAGTGTGCTAAAAATACTTGTGGTATTCTAGGTGAGTATGTTTTTGTTCTATTATACTTTTTGACCAAAAATTCTTTATCTATCTTAAGTAGATTACAAAATTCTATAGTATCAAACTCTTTAACATTTCTTGGAATTATCATTACATCGTAAGAAGGCTGATTTGAGACTAGAAGTTTTTCATTTCTATCATATATGTATCCTCGTTTGGGGTAGGTAAAAACTTTTCTAATTGCATTGTCTTCAAATATGTCATATTCTTTATTAGAATATACTTGTAGATAGAATAGTCTTGAAATAAAAATCAACCCTACAAATATTACAGCAAAGTATAAAAGAGATTTTCTCATCTTTCATTTGTTTTGAATAAGTAGCTAAATAATATGCATAATGTAATTGTGAATAGACTAGATAAGAACGCTCTTTCTAGCACAAAAAATATTTTAGAGAAATTGAATACTTCTAAACCAAATAAAACTATATGATGGGTGATTGAGAGTAGTGAAATGTAAACAACTTTTTTTCTAAAATCAATATTCTTAAACTTTATTACCTGATGAATATAGGCTAGTCCAAAAGATATTTTTAAAATCAAAGGCCTTAAGTAGGCTATTGTCACTGAAGCGGCAGCATGTAGACCTAATGTGTCACTAAAAACATCTATCAGAAGCCCAATTATAAAGCTGATGAAAATGAAAAATATTCTATCATTTTTAATAGGGTAATAAATGATGAAAACTATGTAAATGAAAGGATTTAAATATCCAAATAAGTTTATGTTATTAAATATTATTGTCTGAAAAACAATAAGTAAAAATGCTGTAAAAATATTTGAAGTGATCTTATTCATCTAGTTCTTTAAGTTCTTCTATATGATTATTTTTAATAATATATACATTATTAAGGTTAGTCATATCGTTAAATAAATCAACCTCAATTTCAATGTAATTTTGTGTGTCATCTAATTTAAATGAAGAAACTTCACCTATTAAAATACCTTGAGGAAATATAAAAGAGTTACCGCCGGTTATAATAGTATCTCCTATACTCACTGGAGATTGTTTAGGAAGATCTTTTAGTTGGACTGTTAAAAAACTAGTACCATCCCAGTTTAACACACCGAAATGATTAGATTTTTTAAGTTTTGCATTTAAGTTTAATTTCGTGTTAAGTATAGATATTACTCTGCTATAATTTTTTGAAACTCTATCCGTAATTCCTACTACACCTTTACTTGAGACAACTCCCATGTCTTCATTTATGCTGTCTTGTTTTCCTTTGTTAATTGTTAAATAATTATTGTAAAAACTATAGCTGTTTTTAATAATTGTAGAATTGAATACCTCATATTTTACACTATCGGTAACTAATCCTGAATTGTAGATATTTTTTTTTAATAGAGTATTTTCTTCACTTAAAAGAATATTTTCATTTTTTAAATTCAAATAAGATAAAATAGAGCTGTTTGTTTCAAATACCTTTCCTGTAACACTATTTGTAGAATTTAAAATAAAACTATTATGAAATCTGCTATTAGAAAATATGAGAATTAAAGAAAAAGAGAACAGGCTTAGAAATAAAATGAAATTTTTATTTCTAACAAAAAAATCGATGATTTGACGCATAAGTTAATCTTATTTTATCAATACACTTTTGTACTTAGGTAGATTTTTAAGTACAATCCCTGTACCCCTGACGACTGCTCGTAAAGGATCTTCTGCAATATATACGGGCAAATCTGTCTTTTTAGACAACCTTTTGTCAAGACCTCTAAGCATTGAACCGCCACCAGCTAAATAAATACCAGTATTATATATGTCTGCTGCTAGTTCTGGGGGTGTTTGTGATAATGTTTCCATCACAGAATCTTCAATTCTTAATATTGATTTATCTAAAGCTTTAGCTATTTCTCTGTATGATATTTGTACCTGCTTAGGTTTTCCAGTAAGTAAATCCCTTCCTTGAACACTCATTTCTTCTGGCGGTACATCAAGGTCACCAGTAGCAGATCCAATTTGGATTTTTATTTTCTCAGCAGTTCTATCACCTACATAAAGATTGTGTTGAGTTCTCATGTAGTATATAATGTCATTTGTAAAAACATCTCCAGCTACTTTCACAGACTTATCACAGACGATACCACCTAATGCAATTACAGCAATTTCAGTAGTTCCACCTCCAATATCAACAATCATATTTCCTTTTGGTTGCATTATGTCAACCCCAATTCCAATAGCCGCAGCCATTGGCTCATGGATTAAATAAACTTCTTTTCCATTTACTCTTTCGGCAGACTCCTTTACTGCTCTCATTTCAACTTCTGTAATCCCAGATGGTATGCAGATAACCATTCTTAACGCTGGTGAGAAAAACTTCTTTTTTAGCGCAGGAATACTTTTTATAAATAAGCTGATCATTTGTTCTGAGGCATCAAAATCTGCTATAACACCATCTTTTAATGGTCTTATAGTTTTAATATTTTCATGCGTTTTACCTTGCATTAAATTTGCTTCATTGCCAACCGCAATTATCTTTCCAGATACTCTATCTCGTGCAACAATTGAAGGGCTGTCAATTACAACCTTATCATTGTGAATAATTAGTGTATTTGCAGTACCTAAATCTATTGCAATTTCTTCTGTTAAAAAATCAAAAAAGGACATCTATTAAATATTAAAGTAAGTAAATATATTCATAACTAATATACATAAAATCTGGTAAATTATTTCACAATAAAATAAAATATTTCATCAATGTTTAAAATGTCTAATTCCTGTAAAAACCATTGGAATTTTATTATCATCACAATAATCAATACTTAATTTATCTTTTATAGAACCTCCTGGTTGGATAACTGAATTAATCCCCTTTTTATAAGCAATTTCAACACAGTCTGGGAATGGAAAAAATGCGTCACTAGCCATAGCTGCACCATTTAAATCAAATTTAAAGCTAATTGCCTTGTGAATTGCCTGATTAAGTGCATCAACTCTACTTGTTTGGCCTGTTCCACTTGCTAATAATTGCTTGTTTTTCACAAGTACAATTGTGTTAGATTTGGTGTTTTTACAGATTTTGGATGCAAATAATAAATCTTCTATTTGATTATTGTTTGGTTTAAGTATAGTTGGGAATTTAAAATCATCTAAGCTATCAGTGTGTTCATCTTTCTGTTGTGCTAAATAACCATTTAGACAACTTCTGACTATGAAAGCTGGTTTGAGAAAGTCCTTAAGAACTAATATTATTCTATTTTTTTTCTGTTTTAAAATATCTAATGCTTCTAGCGTAAAACTCGGAGCAATAACAACTTCACAGAAAAGTGTGTTTATTAGTTCAGCTACTTTTAAATCAATTTCTGAATTGCTAATTAAAACACCTCCAAATGCTGATACAGGATCTGCTGCCAATGCATCAATATATGCTTGTTTTATATTATCTCTAGTAGCTATTCCACAAGCATTGTTATGTTTTAATATGGCAAATGTAGGTTTGTCATTTTTAAACTCATGAATTAAACTAACTGCCGCATCTACGTCTAATAGATTGTTGTAGCTTAATTCCTTACCATGAATCTTGTCAAACACTTTTTGAAAGTCACCATAAAAATATCCTTTTTGATGTGGATTTTCACCATACCTCAATATTTTTGGATGATCATCACTAATTTTTAATGCATCAATATCTCTTTCTGAATTAAAATAGTTAAAGATGGCTGTGTCATAGTTTGAAGATATGTTAAATGACTTTAATGCAAATAACTTTCTTTCCTCTTCAGATAAAATTCCATTTTTATCCTTTAAAATATTCACAAAAACATCATAATCATTTTTAGAAGAAATACAGGTGACATCTTTATAGTTTTTTGCAGCAGCTCTAATTAATGAAATCCCACCGATATCAATTTTTTCAATAATTTCAGCATGTGATGCGCCTGAACTAATTGTCTTTTCAAAAGGATATAAATCTACAATTACTAAATCTATTTGAGGGATTTCAAATTCTAGCATTTCTTTTTGATCACTCTCGTTTTCTTGTCTGTTAAGAATTCCTCCAAAAACTTTTGGATGTAGAGTTTTAACTCTGCCTCCAAGTATAGAAGGATATGAAGTCAAGTCCTCAACCTTTATTACTTTTACTCCTAATTCATTAATGAATTTTTCTGTACCTCCAGTAGAATAAATCACTACATTTTGGTTACTTAACTCTTTAATAATTGGCTCTAACCCATCTTTGTTGAAGACGGATACTAATGCTGATTTTATCTTAATTTCACTCATTTTAACAATCTATTTTGATAAGTTCAAATGTAGTTATTAATTGTAGATCAAAATGCTGTCATCAAGCAAAATAGACATGTTTTTTTCAACTAAAATGGATACTTATTAACATCTATGTAAAGTCTTTTAATTTTTCTTACTACTTACGTAAAAAGCAATTAATCTTTTGAATATAAGACTATTACCTATAAAGTTATGTTAAAAAATTTAAGACATCAATACTGTTTATTAATTTTACCATAAAATTGTTATAACTTTGAACTATGAAAATATATTTATCAATTTATTTTTTGCTTTTACCACTCTTTATTGCTTCTCAAAATAATATAACTGGAGTTGTTTTTGAAAACAACCCAAGTAATAATCAAATGGCATTGCCAGGAGCTAGTGTTTATTGGATGGATTCATCTGAAGGAGTTGTGACTGATTTTGATGGTAAATTTAGTATTTCAAATACTGGTAGTTATACTAACCTAATAATTAGTTATGTAGGTTATAAAACGGATACGCTAAAGATTGATAATAAAAAATTCGTAAAGCATTATTTAAACCCTGCATCGAACTTAGATGCTGTTACTATAAGATCATTCGCTAAATCTACTTCTGTTTCTTACTTATCTTCCCAAAACATCACTAATGTTAGTTCAGAAGAGTTATTAAAAGCAGCGTGCTGTAATCTTTCAGAAAGTTTTGAGACAAACCCTTCAATCGACGTAAATTTCACTGATGCTGTTACAGGAGTTAAGCAAATTCAAATGTTAGGACTTACTAGTCCTTATATTCTTATAACCTCAGAAAACATCCCGACTATTAGAGGTGCTTCTCAAACCTATGGAATGAGTTTAATTCCAGGAACCTGGGTTGAATCAATTCAGATAACAAAAGGAGCTGGATCTGTAATAAATGGGTATGAGAGTATTTCAGGGCAAATCAATGTAGAACTACAAAAACCAAATGCAGATACTCCATTATTTTTAAATTCCTACGCTTCCTCTATGGGTAGGTTAGAATTAAATGCTCATTACAATACTAAAATTTCTGACAAATTAAGTTCTGGTCTGTATTTTCACGTAAACTCAAATAATCAATTAAATGATGGTAACTCAGATGGTTTTTTGGACAGCCCATTATCAGAACAAATAAATGTATTAAACAGATGGCAATATACTGACCTTGAAAAAGGAATGGTTGCATTTGTTAATGTAAGATACTTAACTGACGAAAAACAATCTGGAGAAGTTGATTTTAATCCTGGTTTAGATAGATTGACAACCAATTATTGGGGTAGTGAAGTTAATACAGAAAGATTTGAGTCTTCTTTAAAAATTGGTTATGTAAATCCTGATATCACGTACCAAACTCTAGGAGTTCAATTAGCATATAGTGATCATGACCAAAACTCATATTTTGGTCTTAATCAATATAATATTAATCATCAAAGTGTTTTTTCAAATATTATTTATAACTCCATTATAAGCGATACAAGACATAAAATTAAAACTGGTTTAAACTTTAATTCTGATGTCTACAAGGAAAATGTATCGAACGTGTCATATGCTTTATCACCAGATGGTAATTCTAGCCAAGCTATTAATCAGGATATATATAATGATCGATCTGAAAAATCAATTGGTGCATTTTTTGAATATAATTTTGATAATCTGAGTAATTTGAATTTAACTGCAGGAATTAGAATAGATAACCATAACAAAATGGGTACCTTTTTAACCCCTAGATTTCATTTAAGATATACTCCAGTAGAGAAATCTGTAATAAGATTTTCTTTTGGAAGAGGTAAAAGAATGGCTAATATATTTGCTGAAAATCAAAACTTATTTGCAACCACAAGACTAATACAACTGCCTGTAGATGATCTAAAATCTGAAGATGCATGGAATTATGGTATTTCATTTTTACAAAATTTTAATCTATTTAATAAAAAGTCTGAAATAATCTTAGATTACTATTATACTGATTTTGATAACAAGGTAATAGTTGATTGGGAAAATCCTTTTGAAATTAGTTTTTACAACCTTATTGGTAAAAGTTTTGCAGCTAGTTTTCAATCTCAATTTAATTATTACATAAATGAAAATATTGAGTTTAAACTAGCCTATAAACTGTACAATGTTAAAACAGACTATGCTTCGGGAAGACTTGCGAAACCAATGACTCCAAAAGAACGTTTTTTTATAAATTTTAACATTAACTCAAATTTAAATGATGATGGGTCTCAATGGAAATTTGACACAACTTTTAATTGGATTGGAGAGCAAAGATATCCTAACAGAATTCCTGAAAACACAACTTCAATTATCCCAATCTATCAAGCTCCTACGCCGGATTTTACAACAGTTAATGCACAATTAACCAGAGTTTTTTCAGAAAAATTTGAAGTATATTTAGGAGTTGAAAATTTAACCAATACAAAACAGAAAAATCCGATAGTGGGTAGTGAAAATCCATTTGATCAAGGATTTGATACAACTTTTGTGTACGGTCCAATATTTGGGAGTATGTATTATACGGGTTTAAGATTTAAAATTTATTAATATGAGAAGATATATTTTGATTATTTTATTTATGCCGTTTATGGTGATCGGTCAAAACACAAGTGCTAAAGCAAGCTTTAAAGTTGATGGTGTATGCGGTATGTGTAAGGTGAGAATTGAAACTTCAACCATCAAAATTAAAGGGGTAAAGGTTTCAAAATGGAATGTTAATACTGGACAAATAAATTTAATTTACAATGAAAAAAAAACTAATATTAATGACATACATCAATTTATAGCTGATTTAGGTCATGATACAGATAAAATTAAAGCTCCAGATCTAGCATATAATTCTTTAGATGCTTGTTGTAAATATAGAGATCCTCTCGTTGTTAAAGATCATCAGTAAAAATTGATACTTTAAATTTTTTGTAAATTGTAAAAACTAATTAATCCCTTAATTAAATTAATATATTATGAAAATACTTAAAAGCATAATTTTTTGTTCTGCTATTTTAACAATCTTTAGTTGTCAGAACTCTAAATCAGATCAAGAGAAAATTCCAGGAATCAATTTAGATTTAATGAACACAGAAATCACTCCTAATGATGATTTTTTCAATTACGTCAACGGAAAATGGCTAGATAATACAGAGATTCCTGATGACAGAACAAGTTGGGGTAGTTTTGCTGAACTTAGACAGAAAACAGATGAAGATGCTCTTGGAATTCTAAAATCTGCCATGAGCGATGATAAAGATATGAATTCAATTAATTTAGTATCTGGATCAGATCAAGAGAAAGCAGTCTTCTTATATGAAACTATTATGGATACTATATCTAGAAACAGTCAAGGGATAGGCCCAATATTACCATATTTAGAAAAAGTTAATTCTATCACTAATATCAATGACTTACAATCCTATTTAATTGAAATGGAGCCACTTGGTGGTGGAGGTTTTTTTGGTTTTGGAGTTGGATCAGATCCGAAAGACAGTAACAGAAATGTAGGTTATTTAGGTGCTGGTGGATTAGGACTTCCAGATCGTGATTATTATGTCAAGGACGATGAAGATTCTAAAAATAAAAGAGATTTGTACGTTAAACACATTACTAGAATGTTGCAGTATTTAGGGGATGATGAAGATTCTGCAAATAAACAAGCGAAACAAATTCTTGCATTTGAAACTAGGTTAGCCGAGCCTAAAATGGATAAAGTAGACCGAAGAGATGCAAGGAAAAGATATAACCCAAGGTCCATTAATGATTTGCAAAATATGGTTCCTTCTATAAACTGGAGAAGATATTTCACAGGAATTGGTGCTAAGGATATCGACACTGTAATTGTTGGTGAATTAAAGTACATGGGTGAGCTTCAGAAAATACTAAAAGAAAATAATGTTTCCGATTGGAAAGCTTACTTAAGATGGAGCTCATTAAATGGAGCAGCCGGAATGTTAAGTAGCGATATAGAAAAAGCTAACTGGGACTTTTACAGTAAAGACTTAAGTGGAGCAAAAGCGCAAAGACCAAGAGATGAAAGAGCATTACAGAGATTAAATAGAACAATAGGAGAAGCATTAGGAAAACTATATGTTGACCAGAAATTTCCACCAGAAGCAAAGGTGAAAGCTCAAAAAATGATTAAAAATGTAATTCTTGCTTTTGAAAACAGAATTAATGCATTGCCTTGGATGAGTGAAGAAACTAAGGTAAAGGCAGTGGAGAAACTTAAAGCAACAAAAATTAAAATTGCTTACCCAGACAAATGGAAAGATTACTCAGAAATGAAAATAATGTCAGCTGATGAAGGTGGGTCTTATTTACAGAATATGTTAAATGCGACTAAGTATAATTATAAAAAAGACCTATCAATGTTAAATAAGCCAGTTGATAAAAGTGAGTGGTTCATGGCGCCACAGGTAGTTAATGCTTATTTCAATCCTTCTTATAATGAAATTGTTTTTCCAGCTGCTATATTACAACCACCTTTTTATAACTATACTGCTGATGATGCAGTTAATTATGGAGGAATTGGAGCTGTTATTGGTCATGAAATTTCTCACAGTTTCGATGATTCTGGGTCTAGATATGATAAAGATGGTAACTTAAATAACTGGTGGAAAGATGAAGATTTAACTCAGTTTGAATCTTTAGGTAAAGCTTTAGCAGATCAATATAGTGCAATTGAAGTATTGCCAGATGTTAATATAAATGGAGAATTCACATTAGGAGAAAATATTGGAGATTTAGGGGGGTTATTAGCAGGGTATGACGCACTTCAATTAAGTTTTGAAGGTAACAGACCTGATGATATTGATGGCTACACTGCAGAACAGAGATTCTTTATTTCTTGGGCTACAGTCTGGAGAACAAAAATGAGAGATGAGGCTCTTAAAACTAGAATTAAAACAGACCCACATTCACCAGGAATGAATAGAGCTGTTCAGCCTTTGCTTAATATTGATGCTTTCTACGAAGCATTTAATATTAAAGAAGGAGATAAAATGTATATATCTCCTGAAGATAGGGTTAGAATTTGGTAAAACAAAAAAAAGGCAATCAATTACTTGATTGCCTTTTTTTTATTTAAATTATCATTACATCATTCCTGGCATCCCACCACCCATTGGAGGCATTCCTGCTGCAGGAGCTTCTTCTTTAATGTCAACTAAAGCACACTCTGTTGTAAGAATCATTCCAGCTACTGAGGCTGCATTTTCTAAAGCAATTCTTGTTACTTTTTTAGGGTCAATAATCCCAGCTTTAAGCATGTCAACGTATTCTTCTTTCTTTGCGTCATATCCAAAGTCTTTTTTACCTTCAGATACTTTAGCTACTACAACACTTCCTTCACCACCAGCATTAGCAACGATTGTTCTAATAGGAGATTCAACTGCTCTTGATACAATTTGAATTCCTGTCAATTCATCATTATTTTCGCCATCTAGCTTTGCTAAGACTCCTTTAGCTCTAACTAAAGCAACACCTCCGCCAACTACGATTCCTTCTTCTACCGCAGCTCTAGTTGCAGCAAGTGCATCATCTACTCTGTCTTTTTTCTCTTTCATCTCAATTTCACTAGCAGCTCCTACATATAATACTGCTACTCCACCAGCTAATTTAGCTAAACGTTCTTGCAATTTTTCTTTATCATAGTCACTAGTAGTGGTTTCAATCTGAGCTTTAATTTGGTTTACTCTAGCTTTAATGTCATTTTCCTTTCCAGCACCATTCACAATTGTAGTATTGTCTTTATCAACGGTAACAGTTTCAGCTGTACCTAACATAGTTAGATCAGCACTTTCAAGAGAAAAACCTCTTTCTTCTGAAATAACAGTACCACCTGTTAAAATTGCTATATCTTCTAACATTGCTTTTCTTCTATCTCCAAAACCAGGAGCTTTTACAGCCGCAATTTTTAGGCCTCCTCTTAATTTGTTTACCACTAGAGTTGCTAAAGCTTGACCGTCAACATCTTCTGCTATTATTAGCAATGGTCTTCCAGATTGAGAGACTGGTTCTAATATTGGAAGAATTTCTTGAAGATTAGATATTTTTTTATCAAATAATAAAATGTAAGGATTTTCTAAATCTGCAATCATTTTATCTGCATTAGTTACAAAGTAAGGAGATAGAAACCCTCTATCAAACTGCATTCCTTCAACTACATCTACGTAAGTATCAGTCCCTTTTGCTTCCTCTACTGTGATTACTCCTTCTTTGCCTACTTTATCGAAAGCAATCGCAATCAAATCTCCTATTGTACTGTCGTTATTTGCAGAAATCGAAGCTACCTGTCTGATCTTATCTAATGAGTTGCCAACTTGTGTAGATTGCTTGTTTAAATCTTCTACAATTGCACGAACGGCTTTGTCAATCCCTCTTTTCAAATCCATTGGATTTGCTCCTGCAGCTACATTCTTTAAACCTTCATTTACAATTGCTTGAGCTAATACTGTTGCTGTTGTAGTTCCATCACCAGCTTGATCGTTTGTTTTTGAAGCAACTTCTTTTACCATTTGAGCTCCCATATTTTCCAGCTCATTTTCTAACTCAACTTCTTTAGCTACAGTCACACCATCTTTTGTTACTTGTGGTGGTCCAAATGATTTACTGATAATAACATTTCTTCCCTTTGGTCCTAATGTAACCTTAACTGCATTTGCTAACGCATCAACACCTCTTTTTAAACCATCTCTAGCTGCTACATCAAATTTTATATCTTTTGCCATTTTATTTTATTTTTAAGTTAAACAATTGCCAGAATATCACTTTCAGACATTATTAAATAATCTTTACCATCTAATTTTAGTTCAGTTCCAGCGTATTTTCCATATAAAACAGTTTCACCTACTTTAACAGTCATTTTGTTTTCTTTGGTTCCGCTACCAACTGCTTTTACAATACCTTTTTGTGGTTTTTCTTTAGCTGTGTCTGGAATAATTAATCCTGAAGCTGTCTTAGTTTCAGCTTCTAAAGGTTCGATTAGAACTCTATCCGCTAAAGGTCTTATGTTTAATCCCATAGTTATATAATTTATAATATTTAAATAATTAAAGACATAAATTGTGCCAACAGTTAAATACTGACAAACTTACATATGAAAGAAGTAGTAAACTTAATAAAATTAGTTGTTGTCTACTGGAAGAGTCAAGTCTTGAGAGTTGTCAAAAGGTAAAGCTTGTGTCTCAATTTCCTCAGTATTTAATGCTTTTGACTCTAAAGTTTGATTAGAGTTGTCAATAGCAAAATTTGAAGCAAGAATCAATAACACTAACATAACTGCTAAGGCCCATGTACTTTTATCAAGAAAATCTGTAGTTTTTTTAACACCTCCCAGTTGTTGAGTGCCTCCACCTCCAAATGAAGAGGATAATCCTCCGCCTTTAGGGTTTTGAACCATAATCACAACGACAAGTAAAAAAGCTACTAGAACGATAAGTACTAAAAATATTGAGAAAGAACCCATGTTAAATTATTTTTTGTTTTTAATTTTCTTTATTTGGTCAGCAAAGAAACTACTTTTTTCTGGATATTTCAAACTTAAGATCTTATAAGATTCTATTGCTTTATCAAAATTATTTTGACTCATGTATATTTTAGCAAGAGTTTCGGTCATTAAAGAGTCTTCTTTAAAGATATTTGAGGAGCTATAATCATATTCCGTATTTTCTTCATTGTTTGCGAATCCTATCTTTGGATTAGTATCAATAAACTTATCAATTATTGATGTAGTGTTACTTTCTTTTGTTTCTATTGGATAAGCTCTGTCTATGGGTTTGAAATTAGAAATACTTAACCATTCAACAAAAGATTTTTTTTCTTGATTAGCTTTATCAGTATCAATTATTGTTTTTTCAGGATCCTTAGAAACTGTATCAACTTCATTAAATTCGTTTTTGGTTATAAAATCAAATAAAACATTTCTTTCTGTTGAGTATGCAGCTGTAATTTTTAATTCGCTGTTAAATTTAAAACTATCACTCTCTTTTAGCGCTTTTAAGTAAATAGCTCTTGAAGATTGCAAATAAGGAAAATCATCTATAATCGATTTTAAATAACTTATTTGTTTTTTACTTATTTTGTTTGGCTCCTTAAGTATTTTAGTAAATTCCATATTTATATATTATTTACCATTTTGCTAGAGAGGCATTAAAAACATCTTGAGTGATTCTTTCAAAGATCTCTTCAACAGCTGAGTCTTTTTGAGACCCAATAAGTTGAGAGTTTCCAGCGTAATCAAAGTAAAAAGAAAATCTTTTTTCGAAATCGGCTTCTTCATCGTTTTTGTCATAAAAACGAACATTTACAGAAATCGTTAATCTATTTTGAGCAGCAGTATTGTTTGCTGTTGCAGTTGTTGGGGAAATTCTGTATTCAGTAATTTCACCTTCATAAATTAAGTCACCATTAGACTTAACTAAGTCTAAGCTAGTTTGATTAATCAATAAATCAGTTAAGCTGTTAGTGAAATCTCTCTCAATACCTGGCTCTATTAATGCAGCGACGTTTTGGAAATAGTTAACCTGAAAGGTTTTAGTTTCTGGAGCTATTGAAGCTCCGGTTAAAGAGTACTTAACACTGCAGTTTAAAAAAATGCAGCAAGAAAAATATAATATTATTAATTTTAAAAATTTCATTTTAATCAATTATAAATCAAATTGTTTAATTTTTCTATATAATGTTCTTTCACTAATTCCAAGCTCTTCGGCGGCCAATTTTCTTTTCCCTTCGTGTCTTTTTAGAGATTTTTTGATAAGCTCTAACTCCTTGTCATGTAAAGATAATGTTTCTGGAGAATCTAATTCTTGGACGTATTGATAATTATCTCTTTTAACAACTTCAACTTCTTTTGAGCTATTATTGTTTACGTTAATTGTTGGATGACTTTCACTTTCTTTATTTTCTTCGTAAATCTTTTGAATTAAATTTTCATTGTTTTTTTGAAAATCTGACATGTTATCATTTTTCATGAGTTCCATAGTTAGTTTTTTCAAATCATTCAAATCGTTTTTCATGTCAAACAGTACTTTATATAATATTTCTCGTTCGTTACTGAAATCACTTGTGTCTTGTTTCTTTTTTATTAGAGCTGGAAGGTTTGATTTTTGGCTATTAGGTAGATAATTTATTAATGTACTTTTATCTATGTTTCTTTCACGTTCTAAAACAGATATTTGTTCAGCTACATTTTTAAGTTGTCGGATATTACCATTCCATGAGTAATTGATTAGTGTTTCTATTGCATCTTCTTCAATTTTAATTGAAGGCATTTTATATTTTAATGCAAAATCACTTGAAAATTTTCTAAAAAGCAAATGGATATCATCTTTTCTATTTCTAAGAGCTGGTAATTTAATCTCCACAGTGCTTAATCTGTAATATAGGTCTTCTCTAAATTTTCCCTCTTTTATTGCCTCAAACATATCTAGATTTGTTGCTGCTACAATTCTGACATTTGTTTTTTGGACTTTACTAGAGCCTACTTTTATAAATTCACCAATTTCCAAAACTCGTAACAAACGTACTTGTGTTGTCAGCGGTAGTTCACCAACCTCATCTAAAAAAATAGTCCCACCATCAGCTACTTCAAAATATCCTTTTCTTTCACTTGTGGCGCCTGTAAATGCACCTTTTTCGTGACCAAATAATTCACTATCAATAGTTCCTTCAGGAATTGCCCCACAATTTACTGCTATGTATTTAGCGTGTTTTCTATGTGAAAATTGATGTGTTATTTTTGGAATACTCTCTTTTCCTACTCCACTTTCTCCAGTAACTAATACCGATATATCTGTTGGCGCAACTTTCAGAGCTTTTTCTAATGATCTATTTAAAATTGGGTCATTACCAATAATTCCAAATCTTTGTTTTATTGCCTGTATTGATTCCATAGTTAATTATTTTTTGAAAATTCAATTGCCTTGCCTATTAATGTAGCACTTGTGCAATCCATCGTCATTACATTTACAAAATCTCCAATTTTATAATTTTCTTTTGGAAAGACTACAACTTTATTATGCTCTGTTTTTCCGGCCCAATGTTTTTCAGATTTTTTAGACTGCCTTTCAATTAAGACTTCAACTTTTTTGTTTAAAAACTCTTTAGTTCTCTTAAGGCTATGTATCTGTTGAAGATCTACAATTTCCTGTAACCTCTGTTTTTTCACCTCTTCCTCAATGTTATCTTCTAATTTTCTTTCAGCTAATGTGCCTGGTCTTTCGGAATATTTATACATATAACCAAACGAATAAACTACCTCATTCATTAGAGACATTGTATCCTTATGATCTTTATCTGTTTCATTAGGGAAACCAACTATCATGTCGTGACTTATTGTACAGTCAGGAATTAATTTTTTTATACTTTTTATTAAACTTATATACTCTTCTCTAGTATGCTGCCTGTTCATGGCTTTTAAAATTGAATTACTACCACTTTGAACAGGTAGATGAATGTGGTTGCAAATGTTATTATGTTTTGCCATCAATTTAATAACATCTAAAGACATGTCTTGAGGGTTTGAGGTAGAGAATCTTATTCTAATTTTAGGTTGCGTGATAGCGCAAATTTCTAATAATTTTGCAAAATCTATGGAACTTGCTTTTTGAATTTCAGATGCTTTATTAAAATCTTTTTTCAGGCCTCCTCCATACCAAAGGTAACTATCTACGTTCTGCCCTAGAAGTGTTATCTCTTTGAAACCTTTTCCTGCTAAGTCATTTAATTCATCAACTATACTCTGCGGATCCCTACTTCTTTCTCTTCCTCTAGTAAAGGGAACTACACAAAATGTACACATATTATCACACCCTCGAGTTATCGAAATAAATGCAGAGACACCATTTGAGTTAAGTCTTACGGGTGTAATGTCACCATAGGTCTCTTCAGTTGATAAAATAACATTTATAGCATCTTTTCCGGAATCTACTTCTTCCAAAAGATTAGGTAAATCCTTATATGCATCAGGACCAACCACTAAGTCAACAATTTTTTCTTCTTCTAAAAATTTATGTTTTAATCTTTCAGCCATACAGCCTAAGACTCCTACTTTCATTTTTGGATTATTTTTTTTGAGTGAATTATATTTTTGGAGTCTTTTTCTAACAGTTTGCTCTGCTTTATCTCGTATGGAACAAGTATTTATTAGTATTAATTCAGCGTCTTCAATAGTTGTAGTAGTATTGTACCCATTTTTAGACAATATAGAAGCCACTATTTCGCTGTCACTAAAATTCATTGCACATCCAAAACTTTCTATGAATAATTTTTTGTCATTTTTAACTACAACCTTAGTTTCTAAAACTTCTCCTTGCCTTTTTTCTTCTAGTAATTTCTCCACAGATAATTTAATGTTATCATTAATATAGTCTACAAATATACTACTTAATTTGTCTTATGACAAATTGTCATACTGAAAATTACAAATAATAATTGGGGTAAATAACTCACTCTATCTTCGTGCATAATAATAAATTATTAAGTAATTTTTGTTTTTCAAAATATATATATAAAAATTTCTTCTACATTTGTACTTCTTAATTTGAAAATATGGCAAAGAATTTAGTAATAGTTGAGTCCCCTGCAAAAGCAAAAACAATCGAAAAATTTTTGGGTAAAGAATTTGTTGTCGCATCAAGTTTTGGGCACATTTCTGATTTACCATCCAAAGAACTAGGAGTTGATGTTGAGGGTAATTTTACACCTACCTATGAAGTTTCAAAGGATAAAAAAGCTGTTGTTAAAAATTTAAAAGATCTGGCGAGTAAGTCAGAAATGGTTTGGCTAGCTAGTGATGAGGATAGAGAGGGAGAGGCTATTGCCTGGCACCTTTTTAATTCTTTAAAATTAAAAGAAAACAAAACCAAAAGAATAGTTTTTCATGAAATAACTGAAACTGCTATAAAAAAGGCCGTTGATAATCCAAGAAAAATTGACTATAATTTAGTTGATGCCCAGCAAGCTAGAAGAGTTCTAGATAGAATTGTAGGTTATGAGCTTTCACCAGTTTTATGGAGAAAGATAAGAGGTGGTTTATCTGCTGGAAGGGTTCAATCCGTGTCAGTTAGGTTGATTGTTGAAAAAGAGCGTGAAATTACAGGATTCACACCCGTATCTTCTTACAAGATAGATTGTGAATTTAAAACATTGGAAGGTGCTTCATTTAAAGCAAGGCTGTCTAAGTCTTTTAATAGTAAAGAGGATGCTTTAGGTTTTTTAAATAAAAATATTAATTCTAAATTTTCAATTAAAAGTTTAGAAAAAAAACCCACAAAAAAAACACCAGCACCTCCATTTACTACATCAACCTTACAACAAGAGGCATCTAGAAAATTATATTTTTCAGTTTCTAAGACCATGACTTTAGCACAGAGACTTTATGAAGCTGGTTTAATTACGTACATGAGAACGGACAGTGTAAATTTGTCTAATCATGCTAAAGAAGGAGCAAAAAATGAGATTATAGAATCTTATGGAGAAAAATATTCACACCCTAGGACTTTTAAAGGAAAAATAAAAGGCGCTCAAGATGCTCACGAGGCAATTAGGCCTACAGATTTTTCTAGAAACTCTGTAAATATAGATAGAGATCAATCTAGATTGTATGATTTAATTTGGAAAAGATCTATTTCTTCTCAAATGTCAGATGCTAATCTTGAAAGAACGAATGTTAAAATTCAATCTGATAAACATGATGACCTGTTTGTATCTAATGGAGAGGTGATTAAATTTGATGGATTTTTAAAAGTTTATATTGAAAGTACTGATGAAGAGAATCAGGAAAAAGATGATTTGTTACCTAGTTTATCAATAAATCAGACCCTAGAAAATAACTATATAAATGCAACACAAAGGTTCTCTAGACCTCCTTACAGGTATACGGAAGCTTCTCTTGTTAAAAAGTTAGAAGAGCTAGGAATTGGACGTCCATCTACATATGCCCCAACTATTTCAACCATTCAAAACAGAGGATATGTTGAAAAAGGAATGGTAGAAGGAAATAGTAGAGATTATTCTCAAATTTCACTTATTGAGAACTCTATACATGAAAAAGCCTTGATTGAAAAGCATGGATCTGATAAAGGAAAATTAGTACCTACTGATATAGGAACTATAGTAACAGATTTCTTAGTTGAGCATTTTGAAAATATTTTAGATTATAATTTTACTGCAAAAGTTGAACAAAATTTTGATGAAATTGCAGATGGTAAAAAAGAGTGGACTGAGATGATGAAGGAATTTTATAAAGACTTTCATCCAGTGGTTCTTGATGTGAAAGAAAATGCGGAGAGAGAATCAGGAAGAAGAAACCTTGGTTTTCATCCTGAATCCAAAAGAGAGGTAAGTGTTAGATTAGGTAAATTTGGTCCAATGGTTCAAGTTGGAAATGTTGAAGACGAGGATAAGCCTTTGTTTGCTAGTTTATCACCTGAAATGCAGATTAGCTCTGTTACATTAGATGAGGCATTAGATTTATTCGAACTTCCTAAAGTTTTAGGTGAATATGAAAATGAAGAAATTCTTGTTAATAATGGGAGATTTGGCCCATATGTTAAGCACGGAGATAAGTTTATATCCTTACCAAAAGGGATTGCTCCTTTGTCAGTTTCTTTAGAAGAATCAATTGAATTTATACTCGAAAAACAAAAAGCAGATGCACCGATAGCTACTTATAATGACATGCCGGTTCAAAAAGGAAAAGGAAGATTTGGTCCATTTATTAAATGGAACAATACGTTTATAAATGTTAATAAAAAATATGACTGGGATAACTTATCTCAGGATGAAATAGTTGAGTTAATCGAGACTAAAATTCAAAAAGATATAGATAAAGTAATTTATGATTGGACTGCGGACAATATTAAAGTTGAGAAAGCAAGATGGGGTAGATTTAATATTATATCAGGGAAAATTAAAATAGAGCTTCCTAAAACTTTTGATATTGAAAAGTTAACACTTGAAGACGCTAAAGATAGGATAGCTAAACTGTCCAAAAAAAAATCAAAAAGTAAAAAGTAAAAGATGATAGATTATAGTTTTTTAACTCCTGTTGATGATTTGATTTTGTCTCATATGGACTTAAACTCATCTTTAATCTTGGGTAATAGAATTACCATTCATTCATATAATACCTCACCCCCAGAATTAGATAATGTTGATATCGCAATAATTGGTGTTAGTGAATACAGAAACAGCAACAACTCTCTAGGAGAGAACTTTTCTTTGATGGAGGTCAGAAAAACCTTTTATAGCCTATTTCCTGGAAATTGGTCATTAAATTTAGTTGATCTAGGGGATTTAAAACTAGGAAACTCTGTTTCAGACACCTATTTAGCCTTAGAAAGTATTGTTTCCGGCTTACTGAAAAATAATATAATCCCAGTTATTGTCGGAGGGAGTCAAGATCTCACATATGCAAATTATAGATCTTATGATTTTTTACAAAAAACAGTAAATATTGTAAATGTTGATTCTAATTTTGATCTAGGAGATTCTTCTAAACCCATTAAAAACAACAGTTATTTAGGTAAGATTATACTGGATAAGCCTCACAATTTATTCAACTACTCTACTTTAGGTTATCAGACATATTTCAATTCTCAAGAAGAGATTGATCTAATGGATAAGTTATATTTTGAAGCTTACAGACTTGGAGAGTTGAGTAATAATATTCGATACGTAGAGCCTGTTTTAAGAGATGCTAATATAGTTACCTTAGACCTTAAGAGTATAAGATCTTCAGAGGTGAGTTCAAAACAAAAATTTTCACCAAATGGATTTAGTGGAAAAGAAATCTGCGCAATCTCAAGGTATGCAGGTATCAGTAATAAAGTTTCTTCCTTTGGAATATATGAATATATTCCTTCAGTTGAAGATGAGGCAACCGAAATGTTAATAGCTCAAATATTGTGGTACTTCATTGAGGGTGTGAATTGTAGAGTAATGGATAGTAATTTTTATAATGAGGATGACTTTCAAAAATACACTGTACTTATTGACGATCAAGAATTGGTGTTTTTAAAAAGTGTAAAATCTTCAAGATGGTGGGTAGAAATTCCATTCTTACAAAATTCAAATAATAAATTAGAAGAACACTCGTTATTACCATGTATGCATCAAGATTATGTTGATGCAAGTAAAGGGGTAATTCCTGAGAGGTGGTATAAAGCGCAGAAAAAAAACATAATATAATTATCTAATTAATGTTGATAGATACGTCAAATACACTGCAAATTGGTTTAAATTTTGGTCAAGAGTATAATTGACTGCTGAATTGTCTAATTTTGATATTATTATCTAATTTTGAATCTCAGTTAAGAATATTTTAACAGAAAAATGGATTGTTTATATTTGTATATTAAGAATTATATAGATAAGTTTACGTGCTTTTACTAAATATGGAGCAAAAATTATTTAAAAATATGAAGAATATTATCTTAAATATTGTCTTAATACTCATACTAATGAGTTGCGGATCTGGAGATAAGGGTGAGTTAGTTGGGGTTAAAGGCAAAAAATATTTTGCTGAAAAACCATTTGGCATGGCTTTAATCGCTGGAGGTTCATTTATTATGGGTAAATCTGATGATGATTTAGTTGGTATTGAAGATGCACCTACTAAAACAGTGACTGTTAGATCTTTCTACATGGACGAAACGGAAATTACAAATTCTGAATATAGACAGTTTGTTTATTGGGTAAGAGATTCAATAATACGCACAAAGTTAGCAGAAGAGGCAGAATACTCTGACGCAGACCTTGAAGGGGAAGGAATTGCTCAATACGCATATAAAGATACAGATACAACTGATTTAAGTGTTTACCAAAAATGGAAGAAAGAAAACACATTTGATAGTAGACCACTAAATTGGGATGTTGATTTAATTTTTGACAGAAATGATTATCCAGATGACACTTATTTAGAGGTTGTTGAAGGTATGTTTATGGCCGAAGATGAAGTTTTCAATAACGTAAGATCATGGGATGTTAAGCAGTTTAAGTTTGAGTACAAGGATAGTAGAGTTGCTGATTATTTAGAAGTAAAAGAAGATTTAATTAATCAACTTGCTACGGATAACCCACCAATTTTAAATCCAACTGATGAAGAGTTAGAGATATTGTTTGATGGTTTTAGAAGGTCAAATTTCATAACAGATGAGGTGATCGAAGTATATCCCGACACAACTGTTTGGATTACTGATTTTAAATATTCTTATAATGAGCCAATGCACAATGACTATTTCTGGCATGATGCATATAATGACTATCCAGTTGTTGGTATAACTTGGAAACAAGCAAAAGCTTTCTGTGAGTGGAGAACCATGAAAAAAAATGCATTTCAAAAAACAAAAAATAAAGATTTAGTCCCTGAATTTAGACTACCTACAGAAGCAGAATGGGAATATGCAGCAAGAGGGGGACTACAAGGAGCCTCATTTCCCTGGGGAGGACCTTACACGAAAAATGATAGAGGATGTTTCATGGCAAACTTTAAACCAATGCGTGGGGATTATGCAGTTGACCAAGCATTATATACAGTAGAAGGTGACGCTTATGACGCAAATGATTATGGGTTATTTAATATGTCTGGGAATGTAGCGGAGTGGGTAGATTCATCTTATGAATCGGAAGCTTACGACTTTTCTTCTACAATGAATCCAAATGTTAACAAGACTTCAAATAAGAAAAAAATCACTCGTGGTGGTTCATGGAAAGATGTAAAGTATTATTTACAGGTTAGTTCTAGAGATTATGAATATGAAGATGTTGCTAGAAGTTTTATTGGTTTTAGAACAGTACACGATTATTTAGGTGCTGATCTAACTGCTAACGCACAAACAAATAGTTCAAGAATAAAAAGATAAATTAACAATAAATTAAATTTTAAGATTATGGCAATTAACAAAAAAGTTATGAATATGGCATATGGCCTAGGAGCTGCAGTTGTAATAATTGGAGCACTAATGAAAATCATTCACAAAGATTTAGGTCCATTAACTGGTAATGATTTACTTACAATTGGTTTAGTTACTGAAGCGCTTATTTTTGCACTTTCAGCCTTCGACACACCTGAAGAAGACCCAGATTGGGCCTTAGTATACCCAGAATTAGAGGGTGCAGCAAGTTCAGGGTCTTCTAAAGAATCTGCACAAGGTTTGTTGTCTAAAAAATTAGATGGAATTCTGAAAGAAGCTAAGATTGATGCTTCACTTGTTGGTAGTTTAAGTAACAGTATTAAGGACATGGAAGCATCTGCAAAATCAGGTGCAGACAGTGCAGATAGTTTAGCTAAGGTTAATAAAGAGTTTGCTAATAATGCAGACAAGCTTCAACAACAAATGGCTTCTTTAGCGTCTAACTTAGAATCTTTAAACAATGTTTATGGTGGTGTATTAAGCGCTATGAATAAAAAATAATAGTTTTATTCTATTGAAAATCTATTAACAAATAATTAAAAAACACCAATATGGCTAGCGGAAAGGAAACTCCAAGACAAAAAATGATCAATTTGATGTATCTAGTATTTATAGCAATGCTAGCTTTAAATATGTCAAAAGAAGTTTTAACAGCATTTGGTCTGATGAATGAGCAAGTTGTTGAGTCAAATTTGAATGCGACAGATAGAAATAATAAATTTAAACAAGGATTAGACGAAAAAGCTAATGAGCAGCCAGGGAAGTACCTGTCACTTAAAAATAAAGCTGATTCTATTTCAGATCTTGCAGATAATTTATACAATCATTTAGAATCTATAAAAACTCAAGCCTTAGAAAGCTCTAAGCTAGAAGATTTACAAGATTATGAGGTTATGGATAAGCCAGACGCTATAGATGAAATGTTTTTTGTTGGAAAAATATTAACTCCAACAGGAGAGAGTCTTTTAAACCAAATGAAAATATTTAGAGATGGTGTTTCAGATATTCTAAAATCTAACTTATCTCTTCAGGATATAACTAGTGATGTTATGAAGAAATTCTCTACTAATTCGGTTGTTGATAGAGAAGGAGTTACTAGGGACTGGATAGAGTATCATTACATGGGGTACCCTTTAGTTGCTTCAATAACTAAATTCACAATGCTGCAAGCTGATATAAAAACTATTGAATCAGAGCTTCTTTCAGCAATGTTACAAGGGAAATTAAAAATAGAAGCCTCTTTAACTAATTTTGACGCTATTGTTGTTCCGGATAAAACAGCTTTCTTTTCAGGTGATAATTTTACTGGTAGAATTATACTAGGAAAAAATGATAAAACATTAAAAGCAGACAAAGTATTAATTAATGGCAAGGAACTAGATCAATCCTCTATGATGACTGGTCAAACATTACTTGATTTCCCTGCAGGAGCTATAGGCGAAAGAGAAATTATAGGTGAATTTCAATTTAGAGAAGGGGATTCTATAATTACAATTCCTGTTAAGAGTACTTATGCAGTCGTTCCTAAGCCTAATTCTGCTACTGTTTCTGCAGATAAAATGAATGTAGTTTACCAAGGAGTTAGAAATCCTTTCACCATATCATTTGCTGGAATTCCTGATAATAAGGTAAATCCTTTAGCTACACCTGGTTTGAAAAAAGGTAAACTAATTGGAAAAAAAGTAAGAAAATCAGCTGGAGATTACGAGTTAGATTTAAGAAAAATGCCAACAGCCTTAAAAGGTAAAAAGACAATAAATGTTAAAGTAGTAGGTACTTTGCCAAGTGGCGAAAGAGTAGTCACTGAGGTTCCCTTTAGAATCAAACCTATTCCTTCTCCATTAGGCTCTATTGATGGTGAGACTGGAGCAATGTCCATGAATAGAGCTGATCTAGCATCTGCAATTATTGATGCTCAGTTTAATGGATTTGATTTCGATTTGCCATTATCTGTTGATAGTTTTAAAATAAATATACAAGGCAAAGGTGTGTTTGTATGCGAGGGTGATGAGCTTAGCGCACAGGCAAAACAAGCTTTAAGAGGTGCAAGAAGAGGTTCGCAAATAACTATTACTGATATATCTCCAAAAGGAAGAGGTACAAGTACTATTATTCCTACTGCAGCACCATTAATTGTAACCCTTAAGAATTAATTATATGCTTCTAAATAAAAATATCATATTCATTTTTTCATTATTTGTTGGTATAAACTTTACATTCAGTCAAAGTAATTTGCTAAATGCAAAAAACCCAGAAAATATTGGAGTTAAAACGTTAAGTCAACTAGATTTGGATGATGAATCTGTTTTAGAATATGGTTATATAGATGATAAAGATGTTCTTTTCTCTAAAACTGTCTGGGAAGTAGTTGATTTAAGTGAGAGAGTAAATTTCCCTTATTTATATCCTACTGATACTACTTTAGTTGGTAAAGAAAGAAGACCTCTTATATGGTATTTAATTAAAGGAATCAAGGATGGTAAGATATCTAGAATGTATGATGATGGTAAATTTAACTTTGAGGTTGATTCAGCTAGTGTCTTTAAAAAATTAACGGATACTGTTATCAAACGAAGAGGTATTAATAAAATGAATGATTTTGGAGGGTATAGAGATTTTGCTTTATACAATGATGTTGACTTTGGTGAGTTTGCTTATGTAGATGAAGACTCATTAAAAGATACAAATGCACCACTATATAATTCTTATTTAAAATTCAGAAAAGCTGCAGTTTTACCATATTTAACTAAAGGAAGAGACTATGAAATAAATAATTTCTCTTATGATATGGTAACTCAATATCTGATAAAAGGTGTTTGGTATTTTGACAAAATTCAAAGTGATTTAAGGTACAGACCCTTAGCTATTGCCCCTGTAACTAAACAGGTTGCAAATATGGAGCTTGATGCAAGCGCTTTTTCTGAAGAAGATGTTGAGAAGGTACCTATGTTCTGGGTTTACTATCCTGACATTAGAAATGTTTTGAAAAATGCATATGTATTTAGTAATAAAAACAGTTCTGTTAGAAAATCATTTGATGAATTATTAAACTCAAGAAGGTTTAACGCAGTTATCTATCTAGAGGAGAACATGCAGGAAGATAGAGCGGTTAAGGAGTATATATCTAAAAACTCCTTCATGCAATTATTAGAGTCAGAGAGAATAAAAGAAAAAATTAGAAACTTCGAACATGATATGTGGAGTTGGTAATAAATCAATTATAAATTATAAAAAAAACGCTTAATCTATACTAAGCGTTTTTTTTATATCTATATGTCAATAGGATTAACTATTTACACTATTTTTGCAACTTAATTTCTTAATGACCTATGTTAAACATTCATAAAGCTTCGATTTTTTTTCAAGGGGAACCTCTTTTTAGTGATATTACCTTTAGATTAGGAAATGGAGATAGAGTTGGCTTAATTGGTAAAAATGGTGCAGGAAAATCTACATTATTAAAAGTAATTTCTGGTGAAATAGAGGCTAGCTCTGGACAAATTGCAAAAGAAAAAGAAATTAATATTGGTTTTCTAAAACAAGATATTGACTTTGAGTTTGGTAGAACTGTCTTAGAAGAATCCTATTTAGCATTTTCTGAAATTATTGGAATTGAAAAAAAACTCAGTTTAATTAACACACAACTAGCTGAGAGAACCGATTATGAATCCTCTGAATATAGTCAGTTAATTGTTGATTTAAATGATCTGCAACATAAGTATGAGATCATAGGGGGTTACAACTATCAAGGGATTACCGAAAAAATCCTTCAAGGTTTAGGTTTTTTAAGAGCTGATTTTAACAAGCTTACCGATACTTTTTCTGGTGGTTGGAGAATGAGAATTGAACTTGCTAAGTTACTATTGCAAAACAATGATATTCTTCTTCTAGATGAACCAACAAATCACTTAGATATTGAAGCAATTATTTGGCTAGAAGGTTTTTTAAAAAACTATGCAGGTGCAGTAGTTATTGTCTCACATGACAAGATGTTTTTAGATAATGTAACCAATAGAACTATTGAAATTTCGTTAGGTAAGATATATGATTACCCTAAGCCTTATACTCAGTATCTAATACTTAGAAATGAAATTAGAACTCAACAAATAGCTTCGCAAAAAAACCAAGCTAAACAAATTGCTCAAACTGAAAAGTTGATTGAAAAATTTAGGGCTAAAGCCTCTAAGGCTACTATGGCTCAGTCTTTAATAAAAAAATTAGATAAGGTTGATCGTATTGAAGTGGATAAGGATGACAATAGTGTAATGAAGCTAAGTTTTCCTATTTCTATAAACCCAGGAAAGGTAGTTATAGAAGCGGATAGTATATCTAAAAATTATGGAGAGTTAAGTGTTTTACAAAATATAAGCTTATCAGTAGATAGAAATAGTAAAATTGCATTTGTAGGTCAAAATGGACAAGGGAAATCAACTCTTGCGAAAATAATTGTTGGTGATATTAAATCTGAAGGTGTAGTTAAGCTAGGTCACAATGTTCAAATAGGTTACTTCGCTCAGAACCAGGCTGAATACCTGGATGGTTCAAAAACGGTATTAGATACAATGATTGATGCTGCTAATGAGAAAAACAGAAGTAAAGTAAGAGATATTTTAGGTTCTTTTTTATTTAAAGGAGATGATGCAGAAAAATTTGTAAGAGTACTTTCGGGTGGAGAAAGAAATAGATTAGCACTAGCTAAACTTCTTTTACAGCCCCTTAACGTGCTTATTATGGATGAGCCAACTAACCACCTTGATATCAAGTCTAAGAACGTTCTTAAAGAAGCTTTAAAGAAATTTGAAGGTACTTTATTGTTAGTTTCTCATGATAGAGATTTTTTACAAGGTTTGGTTAATAAAGTATATGAATTTAAAGACAAAAAAATTAATGAATATTTAGGTGATATAGATTACTATTTAGAAGAAAAGAAAGTTGAAAACTTAAGAGAGGTTGAGTTAAAGACAAAAATCAAAGTTGATAAGCCTATAAATAACAAATTGACTTATAACAATCAAAAGAAACTAAAGTCACTAAACAATAAGCTGTCTAAAGTTGAATCAAAAATAGGGGTATTAGAAAATGATATCAAGGATTTAGACAATAAACTTGAAGAGAATTATGATAAATATGCTAAAGAAGAGAACTTCTTTGATAACTATCATGTGAAGAAAAGTGATTTAAATAAATTCATGAAAGAATGGGAGTTAATCCAAAATGATCTTTCAAGTTTTTCTGAATAATTATTATATGTTTAGTGAAATATTCTTGTATTATTTAAAAAGCATTGTATATTTGCAGACTATATCGCGGGATAGAGCAGTAGGTAGCTCGTCGGGCTCATAACCCGAAGGTCACTGGTTCGAGTCCAGTTCCCGCTACTAAAACAATAAAACGGTTATACTATTATAAAGTGTAGCCGTTTTTTATTATAAATACAAAATCTTTATTGTTTGTAATTAGAATCATGACTATCCGTTATTTGCTTTGCTATTTCGTGCAA